>Ga0308394_1000055_pt1 | contig 66492 bp, 56 predicted proteins | sample Hotspr2Sampleme2_FD_202366 | JGI IMG/M metagenome (GOLD analysis project Ga0308394, IMG submission 202366) | Hot spring phototrophic mat microbial communities from Mushroom Spring, Yellowstone National Park, Wyoming, United States - 20050701_me2 ...
GGGGGCGGTAGTGGTGTCTGTATCGAAACCAGACAGACGCTGGTTGCTCATCACTTTCGATGTGACAGCGACAGACCTGCCGTTGCGTGTGGCGTTTCCGGTGATGATGCTGAACGCCCTGCGCTGGTTAACTGCGCCGTCGGAGGGGGCAGAACGTGGATTGATACCGGCGGGCGGACTGGTGGTCATCCCCGTGCCCGGCGAGCGCGACAGGATAGAGGTACGCCTGCCCAGCGGCAAAACGACCGAACTCAGCGTGCAGGATGGAACCGCTCCCTTCGAAGACACCGTACAAACAGGGTTCTACCGGTGCCCGGAGACGGGTTATCTCTTCGCCGTGAATCTCGCACAGCGCGAGGAGACCGACCTGACAGTGAATCAGTATGCTACTCCTGCGTTAACCGGCACATCCGCCGGCGTGAGGAAGGTTCTGGCACGGCGAGAGTGGTGGCACTGGCTGACAGGCGTATTGCTCGCGGTGATGTTGCTGGAATGGGTGATATACCACCGAAGGTGGTGAATAAGCGCGTTTCGTGGTGTTTATAGCAAAAGTGGCAAAAAAACTTATGTTTTTTCTTGCAAAACCGTGCAACACCCCTTAAATGGCACGGAACTTGCGTAGTAAAATAACGGAAGGTAGTAGGAAGGGGTATGGAGAGAGGAGAGATGGTTCAATGAAAAAGTGGCTTTTGCTCGCGGCGGCAGCTGGAGTACTGATGGCATGGCGAGCGGCGGATGCACAATCGCTCGGCAGGCGAGATAAGACCCCGAACCGCCAGCCAGGGAATGTGGTGAATCAGAGTGCGCCAGCCGCTCCGGACGCAAGTACTCTGGTATTGTTCGCATCCGGAGCCGCGCCAGTCGCCCTGTACGCACTCCGGCGACATCGAAGCAAGAAATAGAAGTCGCGATTCTTTGGGAGGGCTTCCCTCCGCCGCGACCGCCGCGTGAACGGCCAAACTCAGGTTGAGCCGAAGGTTCTTGTGCGTCTTTCTTACGGGTGGTCGCGGGGAGGGCGAAGCACTGGATGGCGTGCTAGTCGGACGAAACGGGCGATACCCGCCTCGCCTCTAAATATATCTGCCCTTCTCGTCCACGGCGCAGCGTGCCTTCCACAACGATTCTGGGCTGCGGTATACACGTGCCCGCCTCCACTCCAGTGACATAGATGCACCCCGTGTCATCTTGCAGAACCCAATCACGAGGCGTCACGGGAGCACCTCCCGCACAGAGGGGACAGTTCGGAGCGGGATGTAGACCAACGTTGTATCCCTCCAAAACCACCCGCTTGCCTATCCAGCGATACAGGTTTTCCATGATGTCTTGGATATACAGGATACCATAACGCCGCGGCGTGCGGATGGTGAAGGACGCAGAAGCCTTTATCTCCTCGCGACGTCCCTGTGGAGCTGCCAGCAGCAGGATCGCCTCCACGCGGTAGTTTCCCGGCGGTACCTGCCTGCCGTCGTTGTCTTTCTGGTTCCACTCCACGCGGAACCGCCTGACCTCACCGAAGTTCAGACGCAGGGAAGAAAACGCCATCGTGAACGCCTTACCCCGGCTCCACTGCCAACGCTCGCTCCATTCGCCCTGTTTGTAGACCAGCACGTCAAACTGCTGGCCGGACGCGAAGCGCAATTCTAAAGGCGCGCCGCTCACGTTGCGCACCTCCAGAATGAACACTACCGGCTTGCCCACCTCTACCACACGTTGCTCGGGCACGACCTGCCACTGCACCGCCTGCTGCAGACGAACAGGCTTCTGCGCTCCCGCAGGCAACGCGACCGCCAGAATCATCAGACTCAGCCACACCAGACGCCTCATCGCTGACCTCCTGTGCGCCACAGAGTACCCTTTGGACGCAGCGACAGCGCCACAGGTTACTTCCCTTCTTGCGAGTTGCGTTTGGCGGCTTCCCACAGGGCATCCCATTCCTCGAGGCTCAGTTGCTCCAGGGGCTTGCCTTGCTCGCGCGCCATCGCTTCCATTTGCTGGAAGCGCACGATGAAACGCCGCACCATCGCGTGTAACGCCTGCTCCGCGTCTACTTTCAGGTGTCGGGCGATGTTGACCAGCGTGAACAGTAAATCGCCGATTTCCGCCTCGACGCGCGCCCTGTCGCCCTGCGCAATGGCTTCCGCCAGCTCCGCCTGCTCCTCCCGAAACTTGTCCAGCACGCCGTTCAGGTCGGGCCACTCGAAGCCCACCTTTACCGCCCGCTTCGAGACCTCCATCGCGAACACCAGCGCGGGCAGTGATGGCACCACTCCATCCATCACCGACTGCCTCGGGGCGTGGCTGTTCTCCTCTGCCTTGATGCGCTCCCAGTTGCGCAACACCTCGTCGCTGTCCGCCACCTGCAAATCGCCAAACACGTGCGGATGCCGGCGCACCAGCTTCTCGCACTGCTGCGCCACCACATCCTGAATATCGAAGCGGCTCCCCTCGTGCGCCAGCTGCGCGTGCAGCACCACCTGCAGCAACACGTCCCCCAGCTCCTCGCACAGTTTGGCATCGTCGCCCGTGTTGATAGCGTCCAGCACCTCATACGCCTCTTCCAGCAGATACGGGCGCAGAGTCTCGTGGGTCTGCTCTCTGTCCCACGGACATCCCCCGGGTCCGCGCAGTCTCGCCACCACATGCACCAGCCCGGCGAAATCGCGTCGGCTGTCGGGGGCAAGGGGCGGCACATGCACGCTGGTCAAATGGTCTACCGGCACGCGGTCCAGCTGATAAACAGGTATGGTCTCCACCCGCTGCTGTCCTTTCACACCTGCTGCGCGTACGACGTCGACCGGGTGGTCTTCGGGATAGTAGCGCATCAGCAGCAGCTTCAAATCAGATGCCACGAAGCGGTCGTACACCTGATAATACAGCACGTGCATCCACTGGTCGGGCACGACGCGTGTCGCACTCAGCGCGTCGATGAGCTGCACGCCGTCGGTAACGCACAATCCCAGCGCTTCCAGCGTCGGCTCCAAAAAGCTGCTGCTGCCGACCACCTGCACGGCAACGCCCTGCGCGCGGGCGCGCTCCAGCAACAGGCGCACGCTCTCCTCTGCCACCAGCGGATGCCCCGGCACCGCATACACGATGTCTCCCTTCTGCGCCTGCGTCAACAGCTCTTCCACCATCTGCACATAGAGGGCGTCGAAACTCTCTGCCCGCTCATACAGGGCGTCAAAGGAGTGAAAGGGAATGCCCGCCTCGCGCAGGGCATCCACCGTCGGGTGTATCGCTGTGCGCAGCCACACCGGCTGCCCCGAACGCAATGCTTCCCATGCCCGCGCAGACAAAGCAGCGGGGTCACCTGCCCCCAGACCGACTATGGTAATCATGACTGTTCGACCTGTAACCTCCCGCATTCGTCGTCCTCTGTGATTTTAGCACAATACGGCGCAGATTACCTGTAGGTGCAGGGTAAGCGGTGCTACATTCCCTGTAGAGGATTGCCGAAACCGTATCACGAAAAAGGTTTTGGAGGTGAACGACTAATGCCCGACGACAAATGCCGGCAACAGATAATGTCAAGCATTGCCCAATTGAAAAGAACGCTGGAGGAAAGAACGCCGCCAAACGAGCGCACCACCTGCATCTGGGTCATCGAGCCGCTGCTGGAAGCGGCGGGATACAGCCGTTTCGACTGGATTGCCGAAGGCACCGACGCCACCGGCAACAAACCCGATTACCGCGTACTGCATAACAGCCCTCACCAGTGGCTGATGGAGGCGAAAGCTTGGAACCACGCCCTGTCGGACGCCGACGCCAACCAGCTCACCTCCTACGCCAACACCAACCACATCCGCTGGGCAGTGCTGACCAACGGCAAGGAATGGCGGCTGTACGACGCCAGCATCTTCGGCACGGTGCAGGAACGGCTGATGGCGCAGGCGGGGCTGGACAATCCAGAGGCACTGGCGAATCTGCTGTGCGCCCTGCACAAAGAGACGATGCAGTCCCGCGAGACCGAGCGCGTCGCCCGTCGGCTGCGCATGGAGCGGGAGATGAAAGCGCAGCTGTGTGACGAAAACAGCCCTTTGGTCGACGCGATAGCCCAACAGTTACGGCAATGCACAAAAGTGGATTACTCCACCGAGGAAGTAGCGGACTTCTTCCGGGACCTGATTACTCAGCCAGTCGTTAAGCCGATTGTTAAGTCGGGACTGTTGTCGTTGGAAGAACTAGCGCGAAACGCGAGGGAGCTGGCGACGGGCAAGAAGCCCAGTTGCATTCAATTCCCGGATGGTCGCGAGGAACGGGTTTCCACCTGGAAGGCGTTGACGATAGCAGTATTGCAGTGGTTCGGCGACCGGCTGCCGCCACCACCACAGCCGCGCATAAAGGGCGCAAGGCGGTATCTCTATCACGAAAAACCGGAACATGAGCGCACGCCGATGCTTGCACCATATGAGATGAGTGTCGCAGGCAGGCGCTTGAATGTAGAGATGCACGTAAGTTCCGCAGAGACGTTAGCAGCTCTTGTCCACTTGTGCGAATGTGTCGGCGAGTCGCCCTCTGGCTTTCGAATCGCTATCGGTGAAGGTTGACAGTGCGAAGTGTCCGGCAAATCCCATCAGATGCCTGTTGGAAAAGCGAGGCTCCTGCCGAGACGTAAACTCCTCACCGCCCCACGGGCATCGCCCACCGCATCTGCACGGAGCCATGCCTGGCACGTGCAGGGTCTATCTCCGAAAGCCCGATCGCCAGCTCCCACTGCCCGCTGCGGTAAGCCATTTGCCACTCTCGACGCGGCAGCGTGAACAGGAACCAGTATCTTTCGGAGGCATAGCCCAGCGTATACTCCCATCCCGCATCCTGTGCGGCAAGCAGAAGCCACGCGCCCGCGTCGCCGCGACGCGCCAGCCACAGCGTCACCCGCCGCCGCAGCCCACCAGGGACAGTACGACGAATGCCGCGAGGCACACACCCCACCACGCGAGGGAAATCTTAAGCTGCCGTAGCGAGAATCTCATGGTTACGAACCTCCTTTATCCTGGTTCACAAGGAAACCGTGAGTATACTCACTATCCTATTATAGTAATCTGTGAAGGTCCTCACTAGGGCAACCGTTTGCCAAGAAATCGCAAAAGTGGTATTCTTTTGGTGCATCACAGTTGCGTGAGGAGGTCGTATTGTTACGGGCGAAGGTTAGCATCGCAGGGTATTACTTTCTGTTGTTCGCGGCGGTGGCGTTCACCCATCCCTTCTTTCCGGTGTTTTTGCGCGAGCGCGGCTTCTCGTATGGACAGGTGGGAGCGGTGCTGTCGGTGTTTTCGCTGACAGGGGCGATAGCAAGCATTTTGCTTGGGTGGCGGTCGGACCAGGCACGCCGTCGTCGCCGTTACATCGTGGGCACGATGCTGGTTGGAGCAGCAGGGTATCTGCTGTTTCCTTACGTGTACTCCTTCGGCGTTGCACTGTTGCTGGCAGCGGTCATTGGCGGGTGTATCATGTCCAGCCAGTCGGTGATGATGGCGCTGGTGGTAGACCTTTTCCGCCATCAGGGCACTGCCGGGTCGTTCGGGCAACTGCGCGTTTTTGGCACGATTGGGTATCTGCTGGTGCTGCTGACACTGGTGCTCTGGCAAAACTCTCCCTTGCTGGAGCCCTCCCGGATGTTCAGCAGCGTGGCGCTGTTGCTGGCGCTCTCCGCGCTGGTAGTGCTGCTGGCTCCGGAAAACCCCGAGGCGGTGGAAGAGTCCGCTCACCTCACGGTGAACGAGGTGGTCTACCTGTTACGCCGGCGGGACATCGCGCTTTATATCGTGGCGCACTTCTGCTTCGTGGGTGCGCTGATGACCGCCACCGCCAACCTCAGCCTCTACCTGCAGTGGATGCAGGCGTCAAAGTCTTTTATCAGCCTCGCCTACATGACCAGCGCGCTGTTCGAGATGCCCTTCATGATTGCGATGGGAAAACTATCCGACCGCATCGGGCGCACGCGCGTGCTGGCAATCGCTTTCATCGCCCTGCCGATACGCCTGTTGCTGCTGACGCTCTTTCGCACGCCGGTGCCCGTACTGCTCACCCAGACCATGCACGGGCTGACCTTCAGCATCATTACAGCGGTGTCGATGGCGTTCATCGCAGACCGGGTGGAACCTCGCCTGCGGGCAAGCGGGCAGGGCTTGCTGATGGCGGCAGCATCACTCGCTTCAGCAACCATGCCGGTTGTGGCGGGTTTGATTGCCGATGGCTGGGGATTGCCCGCCTTATACGGCACACTGCTTGCGCTATCGCTCATTGGAGCGGCTGTTTTCTTCACGCTGGCGCGGCACACAGCCCCTGCGGAAGCGAGCCTGCGGGCCGCCGCGCCAACAGGAGGGCAGGCATGAACAACTCTTTCCGTCAAGAACTGGAGACATTAATCCGGGCACGCTATCCGATGGTGTATCTCATCTCCTCTGAAGAACAGCGGGTCGAAGAGGAGCTGCGCAGTGTCACCGCACGGCTGAATAAGCGGTTGTACACCTGGAGCCTCACCAGAGGACTGGTAGAACATCCGGGGCAAACCGACACCACAACCCTGCGTCCGATAGAGGTGCTGCTCAGTATCGAGCGGTTGCCTCAACACTCGGTGGTGCTGCTCAAGGATTTTCATACCGCGCTGAACGACAGCATGGTGAAACGCCGGCTGCGTGACCTGAGCCTTGCGCTGCGCCGAACCTATACCTCTATCTTCATTCTCGCCCCCGTGCTGGTGCTGCCGCCGGAACTGGAGAAAGAGATAACGGTGATCGATGTGCCCCTGCCCACTGCCGAAGAGATTGGCGAGATGCTCGACCGCGTGATTGAATCGGTGAAGGACAATCCGAATGTGGACGTTTCGCTCACGCCGGAACAGCGCGAGATGTTGCTGAAGGCAGCGACAGGGCTGACCCTGATGGAGGCAGAGAACGTGTTCGCCCGCTCGCTGGTGCAAAAGCGACGGCTGGACGTGGAGGTGGTGTTGTGGGAGAAGGAACAGATTATCCGCAAGTCGGGCATTCTGGAGTACTATCGCGCCACGGAAGCCTTCGAGAACGTGGGTGGACTGAACCTGCTGAAGGACTGGATCCGAAAGCGCACCCGCGCCTTCACTGACGAGGCACAACGATTCGGGCTGCCCGCTCCGAAGGGGGTTTTGCTGATTGGCGTGCAGGGATGCGGCAAGAGTCTGGCAGCGCGGGCTATCGGCTCGCTCTGGAAGCTGCCGGTGCTGCGGATGGACGTGGGGCGCATCTTTGCCGGTCTGGTGGGTGCGTCGGAGGAGAACATGCGCCGCGCCATCAGAACCGCCGAATCGGTCGCGCCTGCCGTGCTGTGGATCGACGAACTGGAAAAAGGCTTCGCCGGTTCGCAATCATCCGGCTTTTCGGATGGCGGCACCACCGCCCGCGTGTTTGCCTCGTTCCTCACCTGGCTGCAGGAGAAGCAATCGCCGGTATTCGTGGTGGCTACCGCCAACGATGTGAGCGCGTTGCCCCCAGAGCTGCTGCGTAAGGGACGCTTCGACGAGATTTTCTTCATCGACCTGCCCAGCCAGAAAGAGCGCGAGGAGATTTTCACCATCCACCTGCGCAAGCGTGGACGCGACCCGAAGAAGTTCAATGTGACCGCCCTCGCCCGTGCTGCTGAGGGCTTCAGCGGGGCGGAGATCGAGCAGGCGATTATCTCCGCACTGTACGACGCTTTCCATCGGGGCAAGGAGCTGAACGACGAGACCATCCTGCAAGAGATCCGGCGCACCGTGCCGTTGTCGCGCACCATGCGCGAGCGCATTGGTGAACTGAGGCTGTGGGCAGCCGACCGTGCGCGTCCCGCTTCCTCGCCAACTGAGGATGCAACTTCCATAGAAGCGGCAGCAGAGGCATCTGCTGCCGTGCCCTCAAAAGCCCGTCGGCGTCGGGTTTCTCAGCCTTCGTCGTAGCCCTTCAGGGGGCGATACCAGATGTTGCGGTAGCGAACCAGGTCGCCATGGTCCTGCAGACGAAGCGGACCCACCGGCGGGTGCGGTGTGTAGGAGGGCAGGACGCGATGCCGTGTCGCCCCCATCAGTTCGGTGGCATGATGCACCACCACTCCGTTGTGCAGCACGGTGACTATCGCCGGACGAACCAGCTTCTCCCCGTCGAATCGTGGGGCAATCCAGATGATGTCATAGGTCTGCCACTCGCCCGGCTTGCGGCAGGCGTTCACCAGCGGCGGATACTGCCCGTAGATGGCAGCGGTGGTACCGTCGGGATAGGTGATGTTGTTGTAGCAGTCCAGCACCTGAATCTCGTAGAGTCCCATCAGGAACACGCCGCTGTTGCCACGCCCCTGCCCCTCTCCCTTCACAACCGCAGGTGCAGCCCACTCGAGATGCAGCTGGCAATCGCCGAAGTGTTCCTTCGTCCGGATATCGCCCGTGCCCGGCACCACCTCCATGTAGCCGTTTTCCACCTTCCATTGCGCCTCGCCGCCATTCACCGACTCCCAACCAACAAGACTGGTACCGTCAAACAGTATCACGGCGTCCGAAGGTGGTTCGCCGGGTTTCTCCTGCGTGCTGCAGGTGCCGGGTGTGACCACACGCGGCTGCGGGCGGTTGCCATCGTGCACGCGCCACCGGCTACCCGGCAGGAACGGGGTATCGTCATAACCAACCTGTGCCATAGCGATTCCTCCTTGTTCTGGTGTATACTCATTACACGGTACTGGCAGACGTTCCTGCCCTGAAGACAGAGACTTTGCGCACAGTATATCGTTCCAAAGTGGGATTTAATGGCAAGAAAAACGAAACATTCTGGCACTTGCTGCGTCTATGCAATCGACAGGGCTTAGCCAAGACACGCTTCGCGACGAGGTGAAAGTGCGATGGTATCGCCAACAACCACCCTGGAACGCTTGCGCCATTATTTACGGCAAAACCAGTCTCGCCTGCGAGCAGCACCGACGCAGGCGGAGCAGCTGGATATGCTTGCGCAGATACAGCAGCCCTCCGATGACTACTCTGTGGCAAGCCTCAGGGTGGTTGAGCACGCCGAGATGCGGGCGATACCCGTGCGCCCTGTCTCCCAGCCGAATGCCCTCAAACACTTTCTGGACGGCATCCAGCGACAGCGCATCCTGTACTACGATGGCGTGGTGCCCGTATTCTACGCCTACCTGTCGGCGGTGGTGCGCTCGCGCGTAGATAGAAGGATGTGCTGCCTGCCGCAAACCGCCTCCTGGATGCAACGCGACGCCCTGTATGCCCCTCTGCGTTACGTGGATGCTCAGGGATTGCGCCAGCAGGGAATCCCTCTGCGCGACTTGGAGGTTGGCGAGCCGCTGCCTCCGCACCCTACGCTGATTCAGCTTGCCGCCAACCGCATCTCCAACGACCGCGAGATACTGGAACGCGAGCTGGCTGAGCAGTGGATTTACTGGCTGAGCGAACAGAGTTCGGAAGACTGGCTGGTGGTGGACGGCGCCATCGCGGAACTCGTTCGGATAGTCCCCAGTGCGAAGGTCATCGGACTGGCAAAGACGAGTGTGGGCGTGGAACGCGCGTTGACCCCAGAACAGATGCAGGTCGTGTACGGTTTGCGCAAGGCGGAACGCAGCAGCGTGTTTACAGTAACGCGCCCCGGACAGGCGACGGTTTACTCGTGGTTTCTGCGCCTGCACGACCCAACGAAGGGCAGTCTGCTGTACGGGTTGTTACGCGTCGAGATGCCCGCCAACGAAAGCCTCTTGAAGCAGGTAGACACCCTCTCTGCGTGGATTCTGGAAGACCGTGTGCCCCTAGCCGTGCCCGACACGCGCTACGACCGCCTGCTCTACCCCATGCGGGACTGCGAACAGTATCTGCGCGCACACGCCCCGAGCGCGGCGCAGCTGGAAGCGCTGGCGCAGCTGGTGTAGATTACAGCTCGTCCACGTCTTCCACGCCGAGTTCACGCAACCGCGCAGCGAGTCGTTCCGCCCGCTGGCGCTCTTGCTCGGCTAGCCGACGCGCCTCTTCCCGCTGTCGCTCGATCTCCTCCGGCGACAGGAAACGCTCGCCATCTGGGCGCACCAGCACCAGCTGCCCCTCATCCAGACCGAACCGAATGCCCAGACGGGGGCTTACCCAGCCTTCCAGCTCCTCGATGGGTTGTAAACGCCCCTCGCGCCGTATCCAGCCGTCCAGGCTCCCCCGGTCAGGGTCATACAGATAGTACTCCTCCACGCCATAGCGGTCGTAAAAGGCGAGCTTGTCCATCAGCTCGTGGAAGCGGTTGTTGGGAGAGACAATCTCAAACACCACTTGCGGTGGCACATTCTCTTCCCGCCACTGCCGGTAGGCGGTTCGGTCTCCCTTTGGTCTTCCGAAAACAACCATCACATCGGGGGCGCAGCGTATCTCGGGATGCCCGTATTCCGGATACCACAGCAAATCCGCTGCCACAAACACATTCGGGTCGTCCCGGAACATGCCCGCCAGCCCCGTGTAGATGGTCACAATCCAGCGCAGCTGTTTGGTGTTGTCCGCCATGGGCTTTCCATCGCTCGACGGGTAGAGCGCTTCCTCCTTGCGCAGTTCTCTCTCCAGCTCTGGAGACAGGATGACCATACGCCTCACCTGCCTTGACAGTCGTCTACGTGTTTATGTTACCATAAGAGGGAGGTGCTTGTATACAAGAGGTGTCCCGATGGGAACGTTAGCAAACGACAAACCGATTGGACGGGTGGTCGGCACGGAACGCAAGCCGAACACCGCCTTCACCTTCAACTTCTGGTGCAATCCCGATGCGCCGGTCGGCATCGGTACGATTGTGGTGGTGCGCAGCGAGGCGCGTACCGTGTGGGGGGTGGTCACCGAGGGCTTCGGCTATAACGACCTCGAGACCCCCATCTACGACTACATCGGTTCCGACGGGGATGCCGGGTCCGAAACTCCCACGGTGCGCCCGGAGATGCGTCTGTATGTCGCTTCCGTGCTGCGCCAGCAGCCGGACGAACCAGTGCAGCCCGCGCCGATTGCGCCCGTATATCTGGCGGATGAACAGGAAGTGCGCATGGCGTTGCGCATGGACTCGTTCGACGCGCGCGGCATCCCGATCGGCGTGTACCGCAACGGCGAGCGGCTTTCGCCCATTCTGCTGGACAGTCGCTTCCTGCTGGGTCCCGAAGCGGGGCATCTCAACGTGACGGGTACCTCCGGACTCGCCGCCAAAACCAGCGCGATTATGTTCCTGATTCAAGCCACCTTCCAGAAGCTGTCTGAAGACAGGACAGTGGCGGCGTTGTTGTTTAACGTGAAGGGCGGCGACCTGATGTTTATCGACCTGCCGCCAGAGGCTGATTTCCTGACCGACGAGGATGAGCGCATGTACGACGCGCTGGGCGTGGAGCCGAAACCATTTGAAAAGGTGCAATACTACGCCCCCTTCAAGCAGGACAGGGTCAACCTGAACACAATGCGCACCCACCCTGACCTGCGCCATAACGTCCACCCCCTGCACTGGGGGCTAAAAGAGGTGCTGGACTACACCGAAGTGATGCTGAACCGCGACGACATCGACGTGAAAGCCGACGCCTTCCTGCAGTTCATCAAACAGCGCGTGGTAGATCCTGGCAAGTTCGAGTTCGACAAAGAGGAACAGGATGCTGGCGCGCCCCCGGTCATGACTGTCAGCAACTTCTCCGAGTTAACGCGCTGGCTGGACACGGTGCTGCGGGTAGCGGAGAAGCGTGGGCGCGAAGCATGGCGTTCCCACGCCTACCCCACCATCCGCAAGGTGTATAACCGCCTGAGCAACCTGACCACCCGCTACCGCGGACTGGTGGGCGAGAGCGGTTACGTCTCCGACCTGCCCGACCGCTTTGAGGACAGAACCGTTTATGTCATCGACGTTTCGCAGCTGGAGCAGGAGGAGCAGGACCTCATCATCACGCGCGTGATTGCCGAGCTGCGCAAGCGCATGGAGAGCCACCAACTGGGCGTAGACCACCTGATTGTGGTGGTGGACGAGCTGAACAAATACGCGCCCTCCTTCGGCAGGGAGACCTACATGTTGCGCACCCTGCTGGACATCACCGAGCGCGGACGGTATCTGGGGCTGGTGCTGTTTGGGGCGCAGCAGTTTCGTTCACAGGTGGAGCGGCGCGTGGCGGGCAACTGCGCCACCAGCCTGTACGGGCGCATCGAGATGGAGGAACTGGCGCAGCCGGGATACAGCGTGTTCGGGCAGGCAGTGAAGGAGAAGCTTACCGCGTGCGAGCCGGGCGAGGTGCTGGTGCGCCATCCGCACTTCACCCAGCCGGTGTTTGTGCGCTTCCCACGTCCCTGCTACCTGCGCGGTTCGGATGGCATCCGCCGCTACCCGCCACAGGAGAAGCCGTTTGACGTTGCCGTGTGGGAGACCTTAAGGCAGATTGCTCCGCAACTGGAGTATACTGCGGTCAAAGCGGTCATCGACGACCACACCGCGCAGAGCAACGGCATGGACGAGAACCGCGTATCCGAAGCGATGCACCGCGTGCTGCTGGAGCGTCCGGAGCCGTCCCGCGTGCTGGAGCGGTTCAAGGCGCATCTGCCGAAGCAGGTTGCCGTTTCCGTGATGCCATCGTCTGCTGGTCTGACAGGTCCTGCTTTCAATCCTGCAGCGGGCGACAACTACGACCCTGACGACCCGTTTTCGAGTATATAGAGTGGGTATTACGGCAGTCGTACCACGACCAGGTCTCGCGACCGATGTTCAATGCGAGCGTTTGCGGGCAGCGACTGGTAGACCAACTGGGCGTAGGGAACATTGGGATTCAGCAGCAGTGTGGAAGGCGTCTCCCAAGCCACCTTCTGCCCGCGAAGGAGGGAAGCGAGGATTGGGTCAGGACTTTTGTGGTGGTCAATCAAGTCGTACCGCCGCGTGCGCAAGATAGCTGTCGATACATCCCATGCGCGCGGGTAACCGGGCAATGGATATATCGTGTGTTTGACATTTGTGTGCTGTATCCACTCCTCCAACGTGCGCTGACTGGCAGGTAGGCGATACACGGGTAACCAACCTAGCGGCCGTCTCTCGTTACGCCCCACCCACCATGACACGGACTGCACCAGAACCATCAAGATGAGTACGACCGCCACTGCACCTCGCAACCGTTGCTGTAACCCACTCATCGCCAGGGCGGAGTAGGGCAAGACGTTGATGAAGCAGAGGGTCAGGTAACGAATCTGCGGTTGCCACAGGGCAGATAGCGATAGATACAGATAGAAAGCCGTTTGAACAACGAAAAGCCAGAGAAAAATCTCTTGCTTCCACCGCTGCCGAACCAGCCAGATACCATACAACCCTAAGCCGAGCGCGATTACTGAGGGGGAGCTAAAACTCATCAACACCCATCGTCTAGAGACTTCTAGGGCTGAATTGCCACGCAAGAAGTAATCGCGCTGGGTCAGGGCGTTGAATTCCCTCACGACGGTGAGGAAACTGCTTTGCTGTAAGGCGGGCTCGACCAACTGCCATGCGATAGCAAGTACGGGGATGAACGCAAACCGCAGCGCGGTCTGTCCTCCACCGTTCACGTATACCCACATCAGCAGCACGGGAAAGATGAGTTTCGCTTCGTGACGCAGGAAGAGAATGATACCCACTACAATCCCCGCATACCAAACCGACCGTGACGCTTCTGTTCGCACCGCCTTGATGAGCTCATACACCGCCCAAGCCAAAAAGAAAAGATAGACCGTCTCGACCAGATTGGTCGAGGAAAGCCAGGCGTGAGCCCAGTAAATCGCGACGAGTAGGGCGCTATAGCCTGCCACCACCACATCGCCCGATAACTTCAGCACACCATAATAAAAGTATACAATGGTTCCCACTCCACACAACCAGCCAACAGCCAGTGCCCAGAACAGCGGGTTCTCCTACAACCGTATCAACAAGCCGAGAAAATACCAGTGTAGAGGCATCCAGACCGCAGTCAATCCTTGCCAGTCCGGATGCTGCGCCCACTGATAAGCCAAGATTAGCCGCGAGACACCGTCACCCGGAAAGGGGTCTGATGCGATGACAGAGATGAGTCTCAACAATCCACCGACAAGTATTGCCGCAAACAACCATTGGTGCATTTTGATTGACGTGGACATCTGCTCGGATTTCTCCATCTTTAACGGTTGCCTGACGTGACGTTTGCTCTGCACCGAGGCTACGTTATATCGAACCCAAATAACTGCATCCCATTGTAACACCCAGAATGTTCCCTGTCAAGGAAAATCCCTGAACACTCAGCATGTGCAAGCTACTGGACTTCGTGCAGATGGAGGAGGAACTGCAGCATCTTTTCGGCAGACCTGTGGATATGGTCGAAATGGAAGCCTTGTAGCAAAGCAAGAACCACATCCGACGCAGGGAGATTGTTCGTACGGCGGAGACACTGTATGAGGCGCGATGAGGCATATTCGGGCAATATCTCCTTGCTGATTCAGGCACTGGAAGCGTTAGTCCCCATGAGGAGTAACACCCCAAACTCTCTTGACACTATCCGCCCCTTGCTGGTACATGTACCTGCGTGCTGGGAGAAACCACCAGAGGCAGTAAGGACATGCGCACAGAAGAAGCCATCGCGACCCACTGCGGTTTTGTGGCGATTGTGGGCAAGCCGAACGTGGGCAAGTCCACCCTGCTAAACGTTATGCTGGGGGTGAAGGTGTCTGCCATCACTTCGCGCCCGCAGACCACACGGCGGGGTGTGCGTGGCATCTACACCGAAGGCAACCGCCAGGCGGTGTTTGTGGACACACCCGGCTGGCATCAACCGAAGGATCGGCTGGGGGAGTATATGATCGAGCAGATAGACGGCGCGCTGGAAGATATCGACCTCGTGCTGTGGGTAGTGGACCTGCGCCATCCCCCTACCCCTGAAGATGAAGACCTGGCGAGCCGATTACAGAACGTGCGGGCGCCGGTGTGGATGGTGGGCAATAAAGTGGACGCCGCTAAGTATCCCGAGCAGGCGATGCAGGCGTATGGCGCGCTGCTGCCGAACGCACAGCGGCACATCGTCCTTTCTGCGCTAAAAGACCCCAAAGCGGTCTACCGCCTGCGCGACGAGATATTGTTGGCGATGCCCGAATCGCCTTTCTATTATCCGGTGGACATCCGTTCCGACCAGTCGCGGCAGGATTGGGCAGCCGAGATGGTGCGCGAGCAGGCGATGAGCCTGTTGCGGGAGGAGATACCGTATACCATCGCCGTGCGCGTGACCGACTGGGAACAGCGCGAAAACGGGGTACAGTATATCCGTGCGGAGCTGATTGTGGAGCGAGAGAACCATAAATCCATCGTCATCGGCAAGGGAGGCAGGATGCTGAAGCAGATTGGGCAGGAGGCGCGTAAACAGCTGGAGCTGTTTTTGGGAAGCAAGGTGTATCTGGAACTGGTGGTGAAGGTGATGCCCGATTGGCGACGCAATCCCAGAGCATTGCAGGAGCTGGGCTATGAGTAGCAAAAAGACAGAGTCCGCCAAACCGCTGATTATCGTGGAGTCGCCTGCGAAGACCAAAACGCTGAAAAACTTCCTGGGCGACGACTATCGGGTGGAAGCCTCGATGGGGCACGTGCGCGACCTGCCGGAGAAGGAGTTCGGCGTGGACCTGAGCAACGGCTTCACCCCCACCTATGAGACGTTGCCCGAACGACAAGATGTGCTGAAGAAGCTGGCGGAAGCGGCGGCGCACGCGCCCGAAGTGTACCTGGCTTCCGACCCCGACCGCGAGGGCGAAGCCATCGCCTGGCACCTCAAGGAAGCGCTTCGCCTGCAAAACGCCCAGCGCATCGAGTTCAACGAGATTACCCGGCAGGCGGTTCAGCAGGCGCTACAGCACCCGCGCGACATCGATATGAACCGTGTGAACGCGCAGCAGGCGCGGCGCATTTTAGACCGCATCGTGGGCTACAGGCTCAGCCCCCTGCTCTGGAAGAAAGCCAGTCGCAACACGCTGAGCGCGGGGCGGGTGCAGTCGGTCGCGGTGCGGCTGGTGGTGGAGCGCGAGCGCGAAATCGAAGCCTTCGTGCCCGAAGAGTACTGGACAATCACTGCCCGCCTGACCCCCGACACCGAAGCGAACGCCTTCGACGCCACCCTGCGCCTGCGCGACGGCGAGAAGCTGGAACTGCACAACGAGCAGGAAGCCAACGCGGTAGTGCAGGAGCTGGAGGGCGCGCAATATGTGGTGCAGAAGATAAAGCGCACCGAGCGCAAACGTAACCCATCCCCACCGTTCATCACCAGCACCCTGCAACAAGAGGCGGCGCGCAAACTGGGCTTCAGCGCGAAGCGCACCATGCAGATTGCCCAGCAGCTGTATGAAGGCGTGGAGCTGGGGGCGCAGGGCTCCGTCGGCTTGATTACCTACATGCGCACCGACTCTACCCGCGTCGCCGCCGAAGCGCAACAGCAGGCGCGGGATTACATCGGCAAGGAGTTCGGTGACCGCTACCTGCCCGAAAAGCCGCCACAGTATCGCTCACGCGGCAGCGCACAAGATGCCCACGAAGCCATCCGTCCCACATCGGTAACGCGCACCCCCGAGTCGGTGAAAAGCTACCTGTCCAAAGACCACTATGAGCTGTACCGCCTTATCTGGCAACGGTTTGTCGCCAGCCAGATGGCACCGGCGGTGCTGGACGTGGTGACCGTTGACATTCAGGCTGGGCGATACACCTTCCGCGCTACCGGCTCCAGCGTCAAGTTTGACGGCTTCATGCGCGTCTATGTGGAGGGCAAAGACAACGGCGAACTGAGCGACGAGGAGCGTCCCCCGCTGCCGCCGATGCTGGAGGGACAGGTGCTTACGTTGCTTGAGCTGCTGCCTGAACAGCACTTCACCGAGCCACCGCCCCGTTACACAGAAGCCACTCTGGTGAAAGCACTGGAAGAGAAGGGCATCGGCAGACCCAGCACCTACGCGACCATTCTCTCCACCATTGTGGAGCGCGGATACGTGGAGCTGAAAGAGAAGCGATTCTATCCCACCGCGCTGGGCATCGCCGTGACCGACTATCTGGTGAAGCACTTCCCCGATGTGATGGACGTGCAGTTCACCGCCTCGGTCGAGCAGCAGCTGGACGAGATCGAGGAAGGCAAGCAGGCATGGACGGAGGTGCTGCGCGCCTTTTATGAACCGTTCGCACAACGGCTCGCGGAGACGGAGAAGAACGGCGAATTCGTGCGCATCGAGGCGAAGGAGACCGATTACAACTGTCCGACCTGTGGCGCGAAGATGCTGCTGCGTGAGGGGCGTTACGGCAAGTTTCTCGGTTGCTCGCGCTACCCGGAGTGCAAAACGATTGTCAACGTGACCCGTAGCGGCGAACCCGTCCCGCCAGACAAGCCCTCCGACGAGGTGTGCGAGAAGTGCGGTTCGCCGATGGTCATCCGCTGGGGCAAGTATGGCGAATACCTCGCCTGCACCAACGAGCAGTGCAAGGCGCACCGACCGCTGGAAAAGAGCACTGGCATCACCTGCCCTGCATGCCAGCAAGGGCAGCTGGTAGAGCGACGCGCACGCAAAGGCAAGCTGCGTGGCAAGGTCTTTTACGGCTGCAACCGATACCCTGCCTGCGACTTCACCTTGTGGGACAAGCCGGTGGGCAGGACGTGCCCGAAGTGCGGCTCGCTACTGGTGGAAAAGCGCAGCGGTAAGCGACTGACCATCGCCTGCTCCAACAAAGCCTGTGACTACCGCGAGGAGCCATCGGCAGAGGCACAGGCACTGGCTTCATAAGGGGGCTTTCGCATTGGACACTCTTTTTGCACGCGCACAAGCGTTGTTGCGTGACGGGCTACAAGATGGGGCAGCCTCATTCCGGGACGGACAGTGGGAAGCAATAGAGTCTCTGGTACGGAACCGCCAGCGTTTGCTGCTGGTGCAGCGCACCGGTTGGGGCAAGAGCATCGTCTACTTCATCGCAGCGCGACTGCTTCGCGAGCAAAACGGCAACAGAGGTTTATCGCTGCTGATATCGCCGTTGCTATCGTTGATGCGCAACCAGATTGAGATGGCGCAGCGGATGGGTATCCGAGCAGAAACCATGCACTCTGCCAACACGGAGCGGTGGACCGAGGTCAAAAACCTGTTGTATCAAGACCAGATTGACGTTCTCTTGATTAGCCCAGAGCGCTTGGCTAATCAGGAGTTCGAGGCAGAGGTTCTCCAGCCCATTGCGTCGCGGATTCTGCTGTTCATTGTGGACGAAGCGCACTGCATCTCCGACTGGGGACACGACTTCCGCCCCGACTACCGGCGTATCACCCGCGTGCTGAAACTACTGCCGAGAAACGTGCCCGTTCTAGCCACTACGGCTACCGCGAATAACCGCGTTGTTGCCGACATCAAACAACAGCTGGGCGACGACCTCCGCATCCATCGAGGAGCACTGGCACGGCGTAGCCTGCGGCTGCAAAACGTGATGCTGCCCTCGCAAGCGGAACGACTGGCTTGGCTCGCGGCGCACTTGTCCGAACTACCTGGTAGCGGCGTCATCTACACGCTGACCATCGCCGATTCAGAGCGTGTCGCCCGATGGCTTCGACAGAAAGGATGGGAGGTCTACTCATACCATGCCGATTTGGAAACCGAAAAACGTGAACAACTTGAACAGATGTTACTGCACAATCAGGTCAAAGCGCTTGTGGCGACGGTTGCACTGGGCATGGGGTTTGACAAACCCGACTTAGGCTTCGTGGTGCATTTTCAGAGACCTGGGTCGGTGGTGCATTATTACCAGCAAATCGGTCGGGCAGGTAGGTCGCTGGAAAACGCCCTGGTTATCCTTTTGGGTGGCGAAGAAGACGATGAGATTGTAGATTACTTCATCCGTACCGCTCTCCCCCCGCAAGCGCACACTGAAGCAGTACTGCACGCATTACGCAGCAGCCCAAACGGGCTAACCCTCGTTGAGCTGGAGCGCAAGGTCAATCTCTCACGACAACAACTGGACAAGGTGCTTCGCCTACTGCTATCAGAGACCCCTGCTCCACTGTTACACTTAGACCGACGCTACCAATTAGCCCCTGTGCCATACAGGATGAACCATGAACATGTTGCGAGGCTAACCGCCCTACGTTGCGCCGAACAGGAGCAGATGCGGCAGTATATGCAAAGCCAACAGTGCCTGATGCAGTACCTGCAGATGGCACTCGATGACCCCCATGCAGAACCCTGTGGCCGCTGCGCTGTCTGCGTTGGTAGCGACATAATCGCTCCAGAGGTAGACGCTTCCTTGGTGCGAGAAGCCATCCTCTTCTTACGCCGTGCCGATGTTCCCATATCGCCCCGAAAGATGTGGCCGAGTAAGGAAGGACTGATGATTACCAGCGGGCAGGGAAAGATTCCTGAGCCGCTTCAAGCGGAGGAAGGACGCGCACTATGCCTGTGGGGTGATGCTGGCTGGGGGAGTTTCGTGCGTAAGGGCAAGTATCAGGACGGTTTTTACGACGATGACCTGGTAACCGGGATGGAGGAGATGATAAACCGTTGGCAACCCCAACCTGCGCCCCGCTGGGTTACCTGTGTGCCTTCCCTGCGCCATCCCAGTCTGGTACCCGACTTCGCCCAAAGGTTAGCACAGCGACTTGGGCTGCCCTTTGTACCATGCGTGAAAAAAGTCCGCGAAACCAAGCCGCAAAAGGAGATGCAAAACAGTTTCCATCAGGTGCGCAACCTGGATGGAGCGTTTGCCATTGAGCGGTGGCCTGGCATCGCTGAGCCTGTTTTTCTGGTGGACGATGTGGTAGACTCTGGGTGGACGCTCACCGTAGTGGCTTTCCTACTGCGAAGGGCGGGAAGCGGTGCTGTCTTTCCGATTGCGCTCGCCAAACAGGTTCTGCGTGGGGAGTAAAGTATGCCGTCTTTGCAACTAGGCACCGAGGTGGCTTGTCTGCTGTGTGCACACACGGGCAATGAGCCAGCTGCGCCGCTAGCGCAGAGAGAATACGTCCAGCTGCTTCAGTGGCTGCGGGAACGTCACCATCCGATAGAGGCTCTGCTCGAGCCCGGCGTCTCTTCTCTGCTGGGCGAGATTGCAGAGTCAACCTCACTGGACTCAGAAAGGTTAGCGGCTCTTCTGCGCCGCGGCAGCCAGATTGCGCTGTGGTTGGAGCGTTGGACAAACGCGGGGATGTGGATTGCCTCTTGGGAGGACGCAGAGTATCCACCAACACTGCGCTATAAGCTGGGAGACGCCGCTCCTGTCTTGTTACATGGTTTCGGGAACCCGCAGCTCTTACAGACAAGAGGGCTTGCTATTGTGGGGTCACGGCATACCAGCGAGGCACTGCTACAGCAGGCATATGCGATTGCCAGCCGCTGCGCTAGCCACCGCGAGAACGTTATTTCTGGGGGTGCGAGGGGGGTGGACTCGTTCGCGATGAAGGGCGCGCTGGAAGAGGGTGGTACCTGTGTGGGAGTATTAGCGGCAGACCTTGCCCGAACCGCCACGTCGCACACACTTCGAGATTACCTGCTCACCGATAAACTCTGTTTAGTTTCGCCCTATCATCCGCAGGCTGGTTTCACGGCAGGAAACGCCATGGGACGCAACAAGATTATCTACGCGCTTGCCGAGTTTGCACTCGTTATCGCCAGCGACATGGGCAAGGGAGGCACCTGGGCTGGCGCGTTGGAGAACCTCCGCGCCGGATGGACGCCGCTTTTCGTCTACACTGGTTACGATGCTCCGGAAGGCAATATGGCACTCCGCAACGCGGGAGCTTATCCCTTTACCCTGCCAGAGGATGCTCAGATTTCCGTGTTGTCGCACTTGCGCCACTCTCTTGCCAGCGCGTCGGCACCGACGTCTTCCCGTCCCCGCAAGCGCCAATCGACGGTATCACAACCTGCATTGCCTCTGGACACTGGTTAAGACCGTTCGCCCCCTCACCGATTTCCCTGATTGGCTGGCGGCGGCGCGGGAGCAGCCGCTGGTTGTTGAGCACCGCTGGCAGGAGCGTTCGGCGCACCTTGCAGCGATTGACCGCCTGTCGCAGGTGCAATCGCCCGGAAGTATTCGGGGGGTGGTTCTGTTTTCTTCCAGTCTTCGGGCTTGTCGCCAAACTGTTGCTTCTTCGCGCAGCCAGTCAACGTTACGGCTACGGCGGCTAATATCAACCAGATGTGTCGTCTCATGCCGCTGTTCCTCCTGTCAGGCGGGCTGGCACCCGCGCCAGCCCGCCCAAGGTTTCTTTCACTATTGGGTACGCGTGGCGTCCCACATGAAGAAGAAGCCAGAGTAGCAGCCCGTGTTGCTGTACTTGTTGGGGTCGGCATCGACCGTAGCACTCGGCTTCAGTGCCTTGACATGGCCATCCGCAAAGGCAAAGTTGCCCTTGCCCGAGTGGGTGGTCGCGATGTGCCCATCCGAGCCGGGCACGGGTGGCGCCCACGTGCCATCGCCGCCCGAGGTGCGCTGACCAGGCAACGAGTTGCCATTGTCCACGGCGTCTGGGCCAATCAACACCGTCGCCCACGGGGAGAACGCCCCATGCATCGGCTGCATCCACGAGTCGGCAGGCATCTTGTGTCGCTCTGCCAACATGATTGTCTGCGCGGGCAGCCCGATGGACGCCATGGCGCGTGGGGTCATCTCGAACCAAGGGCGCGAGGCGTTGATGACGCCGATGAATCGCCAACCGCCCCAGTTGCTGCCACACGCGCCCGCAATCACGCCGTTAGCGACATAGCTGTACATTGGGCCAGACCAGTCGGGCACGGCGTGGGAGTCGCTGGGGCAGCGCACAATCTGGTAATTCTTCATGTACGGCTGGGTGTGGACAATCCATGTCATCTGCCAGCCCCAAGCGTTGTCCGCTCGCGGCTCGCCCTGTGCGCAGAAGGTCTCATCGTAGTCCTGCGCATACATGAGGTTCGCCAGCGCGAGGTTCTTCATGTTGCTCAGACAGGAAGATTGTCGTGCCTTCTCCCGAGCCTGAGCAAACACGGGGAACAGAATTGCCGCCAGTATCGCGATTATCGCGATGACGACGAGCAACTCAATCAGCGTAAATGCGTTGCGTCTCATGATTTTCCCTCCTATCGTGATGTGGTCTGATGTTTGGTGTTGGCGGCGCCACGCTCTCCCGCAGAACGAGAGACGCAGGCACCATTTTGCGTTCTACTGGAGCATCTGCGCGGTTCAATCGCTGCAGAAGCAGCTGTGCTGCCATGTAGCCAATCTCGTGGCGCGGATGGTGAATGGTAGTCAAGCGCGGGGTGACCAGTGTGCCTTCTGGAAGGTCATCGAAGCCGAGAATGCTCACTCTTTCGGGCACAGGAATACCCCGCTCCTGCAAGGCCTGCAACGCGCCGATGGCTACTCTGTCGTTTCCGCACACGACTGCCGTCAGATTAGGGTCGCTTTGCAGGAGGCTAACTACACCCAACCTGCCCGAGTCGGCGGTATAGTCGCCGCGATATAACCAGTGTGGCTCGAAGGGGATACCCGCTTCTTCCAGCGCACGAAGATATCCATGCTCGCGCTGTATGGCACTGGTCTGGTGCAAGGGACCTGCCAACATGCCGATACACTGGTGTCCCAGTTCAATCAGGTAGCGCACGCCCTCATACACTGCCCGCTCATTGTCCACCTCAACACAGGAGACGGGTAGGTGGGGCAGCCAGCTGCCCACCACCACCGCAGGTATCTCCTGCTCGACGACCCACTGGGTCAGGGGACTATCTGAGCGAGGCGCCACAAGCAGAACACCGTCCGTCGTGTGGTCCTGCACCTGTTGCAGCATGTAGTCACGGTCAACCTGCACGAGGGTGATGACCTTAATCTGATAGCCGCACTCAGTGAGGCACTCGAGAACGCCATCCAGTATGCCTACCAAATAGGGGTTAGTTGTCAGGCGACCGTGCTGCGGCTCGACGATGAGACCGATCGTGTGCGTGCGGCGGGTCACCAAGCTCCGCGCTACGCGGCTAGGGCGGTAGTTCAGCTCCGCAATGGCCTGGTTCACCCTCTGAACGGTATCCGCCTGATGCAGGTGCGCCGCACCGCGCAGTACATTGGACACCGTGCCTACAGATACCCCCGCTCGACGGGCTACTTCGATGATAGTCGGTCGCTTGCGCATCGTTGCGCCTCTTTGAAACGTTTCAATTTTATTATATACAAAGGCGCGACAGATGTCAATAGCTTTGCCCAGAAGTTTTTGAGGAATTAGCGAAAACTGGTACTCGTCGGGACAGGTGGGTAGCCCCTGTTCCTTCGTATTCCTCAACATGTCTGCGTGCTCATTCCCTCACCTCCCGTATGTAGGCTCTTGCACCCGGCACCGTGCCTATCAACCGTTTCCCCGCTTCCTTGCCCAGCACGCACAGCGCGGTTGCCAGACTGTCGGAGGTGATGCCGTCGCGGGCGATGACGGTCGCCGCCACGCGGGTGGTTACTCCCAAGCCGGTGCGCGGGTCGACGATGTGTGAGTATCGCTTGCCCTCGTATTCCACATACTGCTCGGTATCCCCCGATGACGAGATAGCCCCCAGCGCGAGGTACACCCACCGGCGTTCGGGAGCAGCGTTTGCGACCTCAATCCGCCAGCCTGCCGTGCCGGGCGGCGCAAGCCCCGCTACGATGTCGCCCCCCGCCTCCAGCAGCACGTGACGGATGCCGTGCTCCTGCAATACCTTCAGCGCACAGTCCAGCGCATACCCTTTTGCAATCCCGCCCAGGTCCAGCCGCATTCCGGGTACCAGCAGTCGCACTGTGCGATTGGCTTCGTCCAGCACCATTTTTTCGTAGCCCAAACGCTGTCGTGCTTCCCGCAGCTCCTCTTCCGTGGGAAACGCTCCCCCGCGCCGGGCGCGCCTCCACAGCTGCACGTAGGGACCTACTGTCACGTCAAACGCCCCTCCTGTCCGCCGCGACAGCTCCTGCGCTCTTTTCAACACGGTGAACAGCTCCTTGCTGACACGCACCGGCTCGCCGCCCGCCTTCGCACATAGTTGCATCAACTCGCTATCCGCCCGGTAGTCGCTCATGACCTGCTCGATCTCGGCGATTCGTTCGAATGCGGCAGCACAGGCACGCTCGGCGACGCTCTGGCTGGAGGCATACACCGTGATACGCACTTGCACTCCCATCGCCATCTGGTTATACTGATAGCGGTGCAGCGGCGCCGCATTCAGGCGTAACGCACCGCAGGCAAACCCTGTCCATACAAACAGAAGTATTCGAAGGAGGATAGAGCGGAACGTCATGAAAGCTGGTTCACCCCTTTCTACCATGCTGCCCCGAAGCTTCTACAGAAGCCTGGCGTTCACCTGCAGCGTCATTCTGGTCATCCTGGGTGCAGGGGCTGCGCAGGTGAAACGGGCACAGAACGTGGCGATGAACACTGCGGCTCAATCCGCCGGCAAAACCCTTGCCGCCTATACCGAAACCATTCCGGGCACGGTCGTGAAGTTCGACATGGTGCCTGTGCCCGGCGGAACATACACCATCAACGACCCCAAAACCGGCAAGCCCGAGCAGGTCACCATCAAGCCGTTCTATATCGGCAAAACAGAGGTCACGTGGGACGAGTTTGACGTGTTCGTGCATAAGCTGGACGCGCCCGACACCCAGAAAACCGGCGGAGCCGACGCCGTCTCTCGTCCCAGCAAGCCTTACGGCGCGGTAGACCGCGGCTACGGGCACAAAGGCTACCCTGCCATCAGCATGAGCTATCTGTCTGCGCAGAAGTACTGCGAGTGGCTCTCCGCCAAAACGGGCAAGAAGTACCGCCTGCCTACCGAAGCCGAGTGGGAATACGCCTGCCGCGCGGGAGTGCTGCCCGCCGGACCAATCACCGACAGCGAATTGCTGGACAAGCTCGCCTGGCACTGGGGAAACTCGGATGACAAGACGCACAAGGTGGGCACGAAACAGCCCAACGCCTGGGGCATTTACGACATGCTTGGCAACGTCGCCGAGTGGTGCCAACCGATGGACGATCAAGTACCCGTTGTGCGCGGTGGTTCATTTTACGACAATCCCGACCAAGTGCATCCCACCGCCCGCAAAAAATACACACCCGACTGGCAGATGAACGACCCCCAGAACCCGAAAAGCCAGTGGTGGCTCACCGATGCACCCTTTGTGGGCTTCCGTGTGGTATGTGAGACTCAGTAAGCTAGGGAGATAACCATTGAAGGTACCGAACTGGCAACATGCCTAAATACCTGCGCCCAAAATAACAGGGTACCCTCCTTTCAGAGACACATCGCGATGGCAAGCACAAAGCGGCTTTCTTTAAGTCCTCTGGTTTCTCGGCAGCCAGTTGGGAACGGCTGGCAGAATCCCTGCAACAACATGTTGCAGAAAACAACGTAGTACGGGTAGAGCCATCACCCTTAAGGGTGAGGCATATCATAGAAGGTCCCTTGAGGACACCGAAGGGAATATCACCCATTGTTCGCAGCGTGTGGTTCATCGACAGCGGTACCAAGGTGCCCAGACCGGTAACCGTGTATCCTTGATAGCGCACGCCCGCACACTGGAGCGCGTCCCTGCCTAAGGAGCTGGAAAATATCTTGCAGAAACTGACTTTCGCGAAGCCATGCATTGTCGCCACCGCTATCGCTTGTGCTCGCTGCGGGCACTGGCAGAGGCACTGTTCGGACTGTTTACCCCGCAAGGAAAGCTGCCGGCGGGAGGAAGCAGGTGTCCTCCAGTTTGGGCAGGGCACGATTACCGGATATTAAAATACTTCGCCTCGGGGTGATGCACGATGACAGCGGAGGTGCTCTGTTCGGGAACCAGCTGGTATTCCTCTGTGAGCGTCACACCGATGCGTTCAGGGCGAAGCAGTTCGAAGAGCTTCGCCTGGTCCTCCAGGTTCGGGCAGGCGGGGTAGCCGAAGGAGTAGCGACATCCCCGATATTTCAACGAGAAGAGCAGGCGTATCTCTTTTGCGTCCTCATCGGCGATGCCCAGCTCCTCGCGGATGCGCTTGTGCCAGTACTCCGCCAGCGCTTCCGCCGCTTCCACACCCAACCCATGCAGGTACAGGTAGTCCCGATACTGATGCTGGGCAAACAGTTCCCTTTCCGCCTCACTGACGCGGCTGCCGACGGTGACCAGATGAAACGCCACCACGTCGCGTTCGCCGCTTTCTATTGGTCGGAAGAAGTCAGAGATACACTTATGGGGCGGCGAAGGTTGGCGTGGAAAGGTAAAGCGCACCCACTGGGTCTGGCCATCCTCGCGATAGATGATGAGGTCGTCGCCTTCCGAATTCGCCCAGAAATAGCCGTACACAACCTTCGGCTGGAACAACCCCTCCTCTTTTGCCCGTTGCTTCCACCGCTCGAAAATGGGGCGCACGTGTTCTTCGAGGAAGCGGTTGAACTCCTCGTTGCTCATCTTGCCGCGGCGAAACTGCCACTGCCCCCGAAACAGCGTGACCTGATTGATGTAGGGATAAATCTCGTCCAGAGGAATGTTCTCCACCACGCGCGTGCCGATGAAAGGCGGTTTGGGAACAGGCACGTCGGTGCGCACTGCGCTACGCGGTGGCGCGGCGGCTGCAGGGGCGGGTTCTTCTTGTATGAGTTCTGACGGGTCGGCAATCTTGGGACGAGGGGCAGCAGTGATCAAGGAAGAGGTGTCTAGAGGCTTGTCTGGATTACACAGGTGCTCCATAATCACCAGCCCTTCGAAAGCGTCCTGCCCGTAAAAAACGCGCCCTTTGTAGATACGGCGCAGGTCCTCCTCCACATAGCGACGGGTAAGTGCCGCCCCGCCCAGTAATACGGGATAATGCCACTTGCCGCGGCGGTTCATCTCCTCCAGGTTCTCGCGCATGACGATAGTAGACTTCACCAGAAGACCACTCATACCGATAGCGTCTGCCTGATGCTCGTCTGCCGCCTCCAACATGCGGTCAATCGGCACTTTGATGCCCAGGTTCACCACCCGATAGCCGTTGTTGGACAGGATGATGTCCACCAGATTCTTGCCGATGTCATGCACATCTCCCGCCACCGTAGCCAGCACAATAGTGCCTTTCTGCACATCCTCGGTGCGTTCCATGAAGGGTGTGAGGTAGTTCACCGCCGCCTTCATCACTTCCGCCGACTGCAGCACGAAGGGCAACTGCATCTCGCCCTTTCCAAACAGGTCACCCACCACCTTCATCCCTTCCAGCAGGATGTTGTTGATGATGTCCAATGGGCGATGGGTTTTCAACGCCTCATCCAGCGATTGTTCCAGCCCGCTGCGCCTGCCCTCGACGATGGCACGCTTCAAACGCTTCTCTACGGGTAACGATTGCCAGCTATCCTCGCTTTTGACTGTCGCTCCCGCCTTCTCGAACAGATTCATAAACTCCACCAGCGGGTCGTAGCCCTCACGCCGTTCATCGAAGATGAGCTGACGGGCGATCTCACGCTGTTCCTCGGGAATGCGGTGCAAGGGCACAATCTTAGACGGATGAACAATCGCGGCGTCGAGTCCAGCCTCCAGACAGTAGTGCAGGAAGACCGAGTTCAGCACATGCCGTGCGGCAGGTTTCAAACCGAACGAGACGTTGCTCACCCCCAGAATGGTGTGGCATTGCGGGAACTCCTGCTTGAACTGTCGGATGGCTTCTATAGTGGCGATACCATCCTGCCGCAGGTCTTCCGCTCCCGAGCCGAGCGGGAAGGTCAGTGTGTCAAAGAAGACGTCTTCTGGCGGGATACCGTAATCCTCAGTAATGACCTTCACCAGCCGACGCGCCACACGCAGTTTCCACTCGGTGGTTCGAGCCTGACCCTCCTCATCGATCGCCAGAGCAACCACCGCCGCGCCGTATTTGCGGCACATGGGCAACACCTGATGCAGTCGCTTCCCGCCGTCCTCAAAGTTCACCGAGTTAACGATACACTTTCCGCCCAGCCTTTTCAGCGCAGCTTCGATGACGGGTGGTTCCGTCGAGTCTATCATGAGGGGCAGGGTGCTTTGCGTGGCGAGGCGACGGATGACTTCGGTCATATCGCGCACGCCATCGCGTCCCACATAGTCCACGCACACGTCCAGCACGTTCGCGCCTTCGGCGGTTTGCTCCCGCACCATCTGTACCATGTCGTCGTAGTTGTCGTTCAGCAGGAGCTCACGGAATTGTTTGGAACCGTTCGCGTTCAGCCTCTCGCCCACTATCAGGAAGGAGTTCTCCTGTTCGTAAGGCACGGATTGGTACAGGCTGGAACAGGCGGGAACCACCTCGGGGCTGCGCTGGGCGGGTTCGCGGAAGCCAATGGTTTCCACCACGCGGCGAATGTGCTGGGGTGTGGTACCGCAACACCCCCCGACGAAGTTCACGCCAAACTCCTCTACAAACTGCAGATGGTACTGCGCCAGCTCGTCAGGGGTGAGCGGGTAGAAGGTTTTGCCGTCGCGGAGTTCGGGCAGGCCGGCATTGGGCTGGACACTGATGAGACGGGGCGACTGATGGTGCAGGTACCGCACGTGTTCCACCATCAGCTCGGGACCAGTAGCGCAGTTCATCCCAATCACCGCCACATCGGGAAAAGCCAGAAGAGTGGTTAGCGCCGCGCCGATCTCACTGCCCAGCAGCATCGTGCCCGTCGTCTCCATGGTGACCTGCACCAAGATGGGCACGGTGCGCCCTGTAGCACGCATGGCGTTGCGACAGCCGTTAATGGCCGCCTTTGCCTGCAGCAGGTCCTGCACGGTTTCAATCAACAGAAGGTCTACACCACCGTCCAGCAGTCCCCGCGCCTGTTCGGTATAAGTAGATTCGAGCTCATCAAAGGTAATATGCTCCAGCGTAGGCAGTTTGGTGCCGGGACCCATAGAGCCAGCCACGAAGCGTTTGCGGTCGGCTGTACTGAAGGATGAGGCGACTTCCCGTGCGATTTGTGCCCCTTTGAGGTTCAGTTCATAGACGCGGTGGGCAATACCATATTCGCCCAGATTCATGGCGTTCGCACCGAAGGTGTTGGTCTCCACGATATCCGCGCCCGCCTCGAAGTAACGCGCGTGAATCTGGGCAATCAGGTGCGGACGGGTGGCGTTGAGCACCTCGTTGCATCCTTCCAGCCCCTCGAAATCATCTGCGGTGAGATGCAGGGACTGGATTTGCGTGCCCATCGCCCCGTCGAAAAAGAGCACTCGTGACCGGGCTGTGTGCAAGATGTCGTCCATGGCTGATTGTAGTATACCCGATAGCGGACAACGGTGGGGGTGTTCGAAAAAACCGCGTCAGATTCTGCCCCAGCGACTTTCGGTCGCTAGGGCGTTTTTTTCAAACACTGTCTCAGAACAGCAAATCAGGGTATCAACAACACCTTGATGGACTCTCTGCCCTCATGTACCATCTCGATGCCCTGTCGGAACTCGGAGAGAGGCAGCTGGTGCGTCACGATGCCCTCCGTCTTCAGCAACCCACGGCTCAGGTAGTCGATGACCTTGGGGTAGCAGTAGGGTCCCAGATGGGAACCGTAGACGTTCAGCTCCTTCACATCGCCCAGAATCGTCCAGTCGACCGTCACCGGCTCCTGCAGCACGCTGAACACCACAAAATTGCCCGCCTTGCGGATAATATCCAGCCCCAACAGGATACCCTGCGGGTGTCCGGTGGCTTCGATGTATACGTCGCAGCCGTAGCCGTCGGTCAACCTTTTGATTTCGGCACGCACATCGTCGCGGGAGGGGTTTAGCACCATGTCCGCCCCCAGGCGTTTTGCCACTTCCAGCCGGTGGTCGCGCAGGTCGAGCGCAATCAGCAAACCCGGATTCTTCAGCCGTGCGCACGCCACCATGCCCAGTCCCAGCGGACCCATTCCTGCAATCACCACGACGTCGCCAAACTGGATTTGCCCGCGGTCTACCGCGTGCATCGAGCAAGCCAGAGGCTCGATGAACGCCGCCTGCTCGGCGGAAAGGTTTTCGGGGATGCGATACACACGCGCGTTGGCAGGGAAGCGCATATACTGCGCCCAGCCTCCCTGAGCCTTCTCGCGGAAGCCGAAAATCTCGCGGTCGCGACACAACCAGTACATGCCGCGGTCGCACATCCGGCACTTGCCGCAGGGCACAATCTGTTCGGCAATGGCGCGATCGCCTACCTGCAAACCGAAACGCTCTGCCGCGCCTTCACCCAGCGCAACCACCCGCCCGACAAATTCATGCCCCGGCACCACCGGTGGCTGCACGTAGCGCGGGCGCGTGGCGTCGCCCCAGATGGACGGATTGCCGTAGAAGCACTTGACATCACTCGCACAGATGCCACACGCCTCCACCTGCACGATAACCTCTCCTAGGCGAGGTTCGGGCACGGGTACCTGCTCAAGGCGGTAGTCCTCCGGCGCGTGGCAACGCACCGCCTGCATCCTTTCGGGTAGTGCTGTCGCACTCATGGCAAAGTCACCTCATCTTACGGTGATGCCGCGCTTTGAACAGCTAAAGCAGCAAGGTAAGCCATTGCCAGAGTGCAATGGTCTCGTCGTGCCTCGCAATGGCTTACCTGCTCCTCGGTTAGTAGCTTTCCGGCTGTGGTGACCGTTGCGGCGCGGCGGGTGTGCCGGGCTGTGCAGGTGCCGCTGGTGCAGGACCCGCGGGTGCGCCACCAGGCGCCATACCAGGCGGCGGTACGCCTGGGCCACCAACCGGAGGTGCGGCGTTCGGATCGAAGGGCACAACCGCTGGCTCGGCAAAGAAGTAACGCCATCCCGCTATCACGATCACTGCCAGCACCACTAAAATCACAATCGCCGCCGTGACCGGACTGATCTCCTTTTTCATCCCTTGCCCTCCCGAAACTAAGGATTATCTTTTGCTTCGTGCTGGTTGCGTGCGATTCCTTCTCGGCAGGGAAGTACACATGGCGCATCGAATCCCACACGCAGTCCTTTCAAGTGGGAGGAGAGGATGCGATACATCTTGTGCGTTGGGGCGCACCCAGACGACGTAGAAGGCAGTATCGGCGGCACGGTCACGCTGATGCGACAGCGGGGCGATGTCGTGCGTTTCCTCAGCGTGACCGATGGCGGCAAGGGACACTACCGCGAGGACTATGCGGCGAACCCCCGCTTGCTGGTGGAACGACGCATGGCGGAGGCTCATCAGGCGGCTGCACGGGTCGGGGCAGACTTTGTGTGTCTGGGCGCGCCCGACGGAGGAGTGACCGTGAATCACGAAACCACCTCCTCGATGATACGCGCCATTCGCTCCTTCGGGGAGCCCAGCAGGGGACCCGACCTGATACTGGTAAACCGTCCCAACGATTATCACCGTGACCATCGGGTGACGGCGCAGCTGGTGCTGGACGCGGCGTACCTGCTGACGGTGCCTCTGGTGTGTGCCGACGTGCCCGCGCTGAAACGGATGCCCGTCATTATGTACTGGCACGACGATTTCACCGAGCCCATTCCTTTCCGCGCCGACGTGGTGGTCTGCATCGACCGCGTGATGGAGACGAAGATAGAGATGGTCTGTGCCCACGAATCGCAGTTTGCCGAGTGGATACCTTACGCGATGGGTATGTCTCCCCTGCCCCTCAGTCGGGCGCGGATGCGCGAGTGGGTGACGGCGTGGATGCACCGTGAGGCACAGAGCGCTAAAGCCGCGGCACAGCGCGGCACTCCTCGTCTTGCTCCGCTTCAGGATTACGAGTTCGCCGAGGCGCTTCAAATCAGCGAATATGGGACGCAACCGACCGATGAATGGCTTCGGGAGATGTTCGATTTTGCGTATCACTAATCGACGGGAACAAAAACAGCGATTCTATGCTATAATAATAGTGGCTACCTGTGGGGGCGATTGGTGTCGACAGGGTAGAGGCGCGCTCAGGCTGCGAGCCGAGGTGCCGTTGGCCTCGTAAAAAAACGGCAAAAAATAGGAGCGACTCCTCAGTACGCTCTCGCTGCCTAATTCAGAGGCAGCCGTCCAGCCGTCTCCTGCCGGCCGAGGCGGATGTGGGCGTGTGCTATGCCGGCTAGCCTGAACGGAAACGTTCACCGCTGTTCGGGCAAAAGCGCAGGGTGAACTGGCTGTGGGGTAAGCCTGCCATCGGGCGTACCCGACGGCGAGAGACAAAACGATGGCTACGCTCGTAGACGCCTGGGGCAAATCACTCTGGACGAGGGTTCGAGTCCCTCCGCCTCCACCAGTTTAAGAACCGCAATCGCGCGCTCAAGCAGGGTTGTCATTCCTAACCTCCCTCTTTTGCGATGACCACCAATACTATGATACCCAATACTCCCTGCAGCCGCTCAAAACCCCGTAAGAATACTTGTTGCACTTTTTGGCGCAGGTAACTATACTGATGGTGTACCTGATGCCATGCCAGGAAAGGAGGGCAGTATCATGAAGATGCGTCTGTTTCTGGCGGCAGTGGTGGTCATGGCGCTGGCAGCTACCGCAGCGCAAGCACAGCTGGCGTGGTATGATTCGAAGGGATTCGAGGCACCTACCTTCCGACCGGGCGTTCTGAACGGACAGGACGGCTGGATCAGCGAGGGTGGCGGCACCTCCGGAGACACCGCGCGGGTGGTGGTCTCCCCCGAGCCGGTCTCCGGTGGGCAGGCAGTGCGCCTGGAAGTTGGAGACAGTCAGGGCGACTACTCGCTGATGGCGCGTGCAATCCCCGACCCGCTGGCAGCCGGTTGGAAGGTGGTCATCGTTACGTTCGACATCTACCGCATCGGACCCAACCAAAAGCAGAACCTGTGGTGGTACTGGTTCGACAACGGTGAGCCTACCTACGGCCTGCAGTGGGACATCTCGAACGCCACCCACCCATTTGGCTGGAACCCCGGCGCCACTTCTACTCCCACCATCTTTGACCGGTATGTCACGCTGAAGATGATGTGGGACTTCAACGAGGGGAAGGCGTACTCTTGGTACGACGGGGTGATGGTGGATAATGGTATCCCCATCAACGGTATCACCTCGCTAACCGGCTGGGGTATCTACCTGTCGCACGATGCGGCGACCGGCACGGGCGCGGATGTGGTTTGGATTGACAACCTCGCCATCTACGTAGTGCCTGAACCGGCAAGCATCGTTGCGCTGGCGGGTGGAGTGCTTGCGCTGATGGGGATCAAACGACGCCGCGCGTAGCTGGTCGATGTGGGGCAGGCGTTACGTCCTGCCCCTTTTTCACTTCTGCGAAGTTCTGTGGAGTACTGTCCGGCATACTTGCGGAACATGCGGATATTGTGGTAGTATTAAGGCGAAGCGGGATGTGATAAGAATGCCGTGTGAAATCCGCGAAAGGCGGTGCAACCATGAGCAAAAAAGTCGGCGCGGTTGGGGTTATTCTACTATTCGCCATGCTGGGGGTGGTCTTACCGGGGCGGGCGGCGGTCATCGAGGACATCGTTAAGAACCACCCATTATTTACCTTGCTGAACAGTTGGCACACTCCTGCAGAGACCATCCCGTCTGCCACTCTCAGCAATGCAGAGGGTGCAGCCGTCGGAGTGGAGGGCTTATCTGCGACGCACAGTCCGGCCGTCTCGCCCGACAACATGACTGTAGAGATTGTTCCGATTCGCCTGCCGACGCTACCAGCACATGTAGCGTTTGCCCTCTACCTGGTCGGCGCGTTAGTTTTCTACACCCTGCTGGTGTTGATTGCACAACCCGGTCCAGCAGAGTACTACTGAAAAGCTCCGATCCCCGTCTCGCCTGACACCTCCGCACTCCCCGGCAAGCGGATTGCCAGGGAGTGTTTGTGACGGACTACCGACTGCCCTTGACCACCGGTAGCAGGATATGACTGGGACGTTTGGCATCCATGTAGATGGTGTTGTGTGCCGGACGGCTACGTTCGCTGGCACGGAAAGGCTCGCCGGTATTGGGGTTGGGGTCAAAAGCGGGAGCGTTGCTCGAGGTGATGTGCACCCGAATCCGATGCCCTCTGTTGAATACAATGCTGGTACTCCACAGGTCAATCTCAAAGCGATAGGGCGTGCCCGGTTGCATGAGCTTTTCTTTCGAGAACCCTTCGCGGAAGCGGGCACGCAGGATACCTTCGCAGATGTTGATGGAGCGTCCGTCGGGGTATACGTCGCACAACTTTGCCGCGAAGTCGGTGTCCAGTGCATCGCTGGAAGCCCAAAGGATCACCTTTACCCTGCCAGTAACCTCCACCGGCTCACGCAGAGGTTCGCTAGTAAACACCAGCACATCGGGACGGCTTTCTATCTTGCGCTGATCCATCGCTCCGGCAGGCAGGGTCAGGCGCGGCCCCCCTACCGTTGGCACGGGGTCTTTGGGGTCGTAGGTGTAGCTGAGCGTGCCGCCCTCTTCGGGTTTGCGTGTGGATAGCGAGCGGTCGGGATGCAGGTAGAACGGAGTTGGCGTCGCGTTTACGGGAGGCCAACGGTCGGCGGTGCGCCACTCGTTGCCAGGGGCGTTGCGGTCGGTCACATCGCCCATCACGTAGTAGGTCACCGCTGGCTCACGGTCAACCCCATTGTCCACACCCTTCAGATAGTGGTCAAACCACCGCCAGATGTCATGCGCGGTTGTGGGTGGATTCTTGGCATTGGGGAAGGTGAGTTCGCCCGCTTTCTCCTGGAACACTCCATGCGTCCAGGGTCCCATCAGCAGTTTCTGCTTGCCTCGTGCGCCGGGTCCGCCTCGTGTTTGCATCCCGACGAAGGCGTCTATGGTTGCCTGCGCGAAGATATCGTACCAGCCGCCGATGTGGATGGCGGGTGCGTTCGTATAGCGAAAGCGGGTGGTCATGTCTCGCTCGCGCCAGTAGGAATCGTAGGTAGGATGAGATGTCCAGATTTTGAGCGCATCGGGGCTAAACGCGCTGATGCGCAGCCAGTCCTCAATCATCGCTTTGCGAAACACACCACCCCAGTATACCACGCCATGGTACAGGCTTGGTGCGCCCACCGTGATATTCTGCGCGGTTACCCTCTTCGTTCCAGTGCCAGCCAGCAGGTACTGCGTGATGCCCAGTGCGGAACCGCCCCACGTGCCGATTTTGCCGTTGCACCAGGGCTGGCGGGCTATCCATTCCACAGTATCCTCACCGTCGCGTAATCTGCCCCAGCCATCGGTTTCAAAGGGCAGGTTCTCTCCTTCCGAGCCGAACCGTCCGCGCGTGTTTTGAATGACCATCACATATCCCCGCCGCGCCGCATCCTGCGCAATACCCTCACCCAGTTTGCGGTCGTAGGGGGAACGCAGCAGAATCACGGGGAAGGGTCCATCGCCTTCGGGGAAGTAGATATCGGTTGCCAGACGCACGCCGTCCCGCATGGGCACCATGACGGTTTCCTTTTTCACCGGCGGCTGCAGCTTCGAAAGCACCGCCCGCACGACACACCCCACGCCGATGACGCATATACCGATGGTCAGTAGGGTTCGCCACCATTTTGCCCTGCGCATTACCATAACTCCTCCACAGATGTTTGAAATAACACTTCGCAGACCATGCACCGGGTTCCTGTGTGTGGCTGGGTGTCATCATGTGCCACCCTCAGGCGGCAACCCCCGTTGTCATGTTGACATCCCCTACTGGGCATGATAGCTTATAGCAGGCATCACTATCCAGAGGAGGTACCTGTGGATACTCTGAAGGTATTCCATACCACCATCCGCAAAGAGACCCGGGGAAACGGGCACACGATAGACCTGACACCGGAAGTGCAAGCAGCGGTGCGCGAAAGCGGTATACAGGACGGAACGGTCACCCTGTTCGTGATAGGCTCTACGGCGGGACTGACCACGATGGAGTTTGAGCCGGGGCTGGTGAGTGACCTGCAGCGCGCCTTCGAGTCAATCGCGCCCGCCAGCGCCTCCTATGCGCACGAGGCTCGTTGGGGCGATGATAACGGACATGCCCACGTGCGGGCATCGTTGCTGGGTCCCTCCCTCACCATCCCCATTGTGCAGGGACAGGCGACGCTGGGCACCTGGCAGCAGGTGGTCTTGATCGATTTCGACACGCGCCCACGGCAACGGCAGGTCGTCGTCCAGGTGATGGGGCAATAAGCAACTCAGTTGGCGTCGCGCAGCGCGCGCAATCGCTTCGCGAGCTCGCGCGGAGGCTCGTAGCCGACCAGTGTCAAATCCTTCACCCATTCGCCGCGCGCGTTGAGAAAAGCCACCGTTGGCAAGCCCTCCGCGCCGTACTTCTTCGCAATCTCCACGGTCTCCGGCGGGGGCGTGCTGGAGGTCATATCCACCCGAAATACTGCGAAATCCTTCGCCAGCCGGGCGACCTCGCCGTCGGTGAAGGTCTCACGCTCTAACATGCGGCAGAATGGACACCAATCCGCCGTAAACACCAGAACCACGGGCTTTCCCTGCCGGGTAGCCTGCTCAATGGCGGCTTTACTGGCGGGAACCATCTGCACCTCGCCTTTGCCCGCCAGGACGCCTGGTTGCGCCACCCACAACGCCCCGATAATCAACACCACACCGACCGCCGCTGGTAGTCCCCGCCGTCCGAGTAGCAGCACACCGGCCACGCCAATACTCAGCGTCATCAGCACCCGAACCACTTCCAGCGGCATCATCTCACGCGCTTGCCAGAGAACACCGGCAACCACCAGCAGAATAGCCACCGGTAACCAGAAACTGAACCGTTGCATCGTATCCCCCTTATCGCTTCGCTGTCTGTGTCGTCAGCGAATGGAATTGTGCCATCCGCTTCAGGAAAGCATCCGGCGGTTCGAACTGCACCAAACGCAATGCCCTTTGCTCTTGACCAGTGCCATCCAGAAAGACAATGGTGGGCACGCCGACGATGCTGAACCGTTTTTTCAAATCCTGCACGGCAGGACTATCGTCGCGAGTCAGGTCTGCCTTCATTGCCACGATGCCCTCAAACGCCTGCACCACGCGCGGGTCGGAGAAAGTGTTTGCCTCCAGCTCCTTGCACGGCAGGCACCAGTCGGCGTAAAAATCGATGACCACCGGCTTGCCTTCGGCAACAGCCTGCTGCAGCGCTGCCTCGCTGTAGGGCTGCCAGGCGATATGACCGCCCTCCGCCTTCTGGGTGGGGAGCGCAATCATCACCGCCCACGCCACCAGTGCAACGCCAAGTAGTCGCTTGAACCAGAAAAAGCCGCGCACCGTTTTCGCCAGCTTGTCTATGGCAGCCAGATAGACCCCCACGCCTGCGAGAAAAGCGAACATCAGCCACTTATATACCATCGCTGGCAGGATGGGGCTGAGGAAAAATATCGCCACGCCAATCAACGCGAAGCCAAACAGATGTTCCACTGCCACCATCCACTCGCCGCTGCGCGGCAGTCGCCGAATCGCCCCCGAGAACATCGCCAGCACGATGTACGGGATACCCAGCCCGATGCCCAGCGTCAGGAACAGCAGAAAGCCCAGTGGCACATTGCCAGTGCCGGAAACCACCGCCGCCAGCGCGACAACCACGGGGCCCACGCATGGCGCTGCCGCCACACCTACCAGCAAGCCCATCAACAATGCGCCCAGCCAGCCTTCGCGCAGACGCGCCTTATTGCGCAAGCTGGCAGGAAGCTGCAACTGGTACACGCCAAACATGCTCAGCGCAAGGGTAACCAGTATTACCGCGAAACCACCCAGCACCCAGGGGTTTTGCAGCTGGAAGCCGAACGTCTTGCCCAGTGCCGCCGCTGCTGTACCCAGCGCCGCGTACATCAACGCCATTCCCAAAACATACACGAGTGCCAGACCAAACGTACGTCCCGCGCTGCCCGCCGTCTGCCGGCTGAAGAAGGAGATGGTGATGGGTATCAGCGGGTACACGCAGGGCGTGAGGTTCAACAAAAGCCCCAACAACAAAATGATGGGCAGGGCAATGGCGAATCGCCCGGTATTCAGCAGGTCCTGCAGTTTCTGCAGGTATGCGCCGCCGGGTGTGGAAGAGAACGTGCCTGCCGATGCTGCTCCCTCGGAAGCGGGCAACGCGCCAGCCTGTTCCGCCTGCGCCACCGCCTGCTCACCTTCTGCGTCGATGCTTGCTGCCGAAGGGGCGACCTTCAGCTTCAGGCTGAACGGCAGGTCTCCGGGCGGGTAACAGGACTTCTCATCGCACGCCTGATAGTTCACCTTGCCGCGCAACGTTACTTCGCCTGGCTTCAGCGTTTTGGCAGCAGTCGCGGGGAGACGAATCACCGTTTTGCCCTCGTAAACGGCTATCTTCTTGCCGCCGGTGAAGGCGAACTCTCGCTCATGCCCTTTCGGATACTGTGGCTGCCCGAAGGTGATGCCCGCTACCGGCTCCATGCTTACCCTTGTCGGGATGAGGAACTTCTCGCTTGCCGGGTTGGCGTTGACGTGGTAGGGCGGCTTGACGTCCAGCGTCACCACTATCTGAAACGCCTTGCCAGGCGCAATCTGTTTGACCGAAGCCGTTGCCTGTACGCGCAGGGCATCCTTCGGCGGCGCGAACTGCGCAACGGCTGCAACGGTCAGCAGCAGTACTCCCAGAACAGCAATTAGCGTTCGGTACATGGACTTCACCTCGCAAACGGTTTCTCTTCCCTATACGATAGATACCTCGAACTCGGTTTCGGATGCACGACGGGCTTGCGCTTGACACTATCGATGTCCCTCTGTTACCATTATCCCGAACCGACAAATCACACAGGGGGCAACCTCGTGGTGAATGCGCTTTTTCGTCGGCAGAATGCATCGGCAGGAGGCATCACATGACCAACCACTGGAATGAACGCTGGGATGCGCTGGCAGACCGCCTGGCGCAGATGACGCTGGAGCGCTACCCCGAGATGGCAACCTATCTGGGCGTACACACGTACGACCATCAAGTATACGACAACTCCGAGACCGCACGCGATGCGGAGATACGCGCCCTCTACACTCTCTTGAGAGAGATACAGTCCATCCCGCGCGATGCGCTCAGCCCAGAACGCGCTCTGGACCACGCGCTGGCGGAGAGCGACATTCACCATCGGCTGATTGACCTCGAAGCGTGGCGCAGCTGGACGCACGACCCCGATGTGCCCAACAGCATCGTGGTGGGTGGAGCGTTTGCGCTGGCAAAGCGTTCCTTTGCCCCGCCGGAAGAGCGGCTGAAAGCGGTCATCTCCCGTTTGAAACAGGCGCCGGGGGTGTTCGAGCACGCCCGCCGCCAGCTCAGTGAGCCGGCGCGTGTGCCCACCGAAATCGCTATCCAGCAGGTCAAAGCCACCGTAGGCTTCTTCGAGCAATCGCTTCCCGCTGCGTTCCGCGCAGTAACAGACACCTCGCTCTGGAACGAGTTCGAGGAGGCGAATCGCACGGTCATTGATACCTATCGCGCCTATGCAGCGTGGCTGGAGGAGGAAGTGCTTCCCCGCGCGGAACACCCCTTTGCCATCGGAGAACGGCTGTACAGCCTGCGCTTAAAATGGGGTGAGGGGGTGGACATGCCGCTGGAACGGCTGATTGCCATCGGGCAGCAGGAGCTGCAACGGCTGCAAGAGGAGTTCACCGCCACCGCGGCGCGTATAGACGCCACCCGCTCGCCACGAGAGGTGTTCGAGGAAATGGCGAAAGACCACCCGACTGCCGACCAGCTCATCCCGTTCACGCAACAAATGCTGGAGGAGCTGCGGCAGTTTTGCATTGACCGCGACGTCGTTACCATCCCATCCGACGTGCGCTGTCGGGTGGAGGAGACGCCCGAGTTCATGCGCGAGCTGACCTTTGCCAGCATGGACACGCCAGGTCCTTTCGAGGAGGTAGCCACTGAGGCGTTCTACAACGTCACCCTGCCCGCACCCGACTGGTCGCCAGAGGACGTGGAAGGGCACCTGCGCGCGTTCAACCGCTACAACCTGACCGCTATCAGCATCCACGAGGCGTATCCCGGGCACTACGTCCAGTTCCTGTGGCTGAAACATGCCCCCACGCGCCTGCGCAAGATGCTCGGCTCCTACTCCAACGCGGAGGGCTGGGCACACTATTGCGAGGAGCTGTTCATGGAGCTGGGCTACAAAGCGGAAGACCCGCGCTACCGTCTGGCGCAGCTGCATGAGGCACTGCTTCGCGCCTGCCGATACGTCGCAGGTTTCGGCATGCACACTCAGGGAATGAACGTGGACGAGGCAAAGCAGCTGTTCATCGAACAGGCGCACATGGAACCCATCAACGCCGAACGCGAGGCGAAGCGCGGCACGGTGGACCCGATGTACTGCAACTACACGCTGGGTAAACTGTTGCTGCTTAAACTGCGCGAGGACCTGAAGCGCAAGCAGGGCGCGGCGTTCCGCCTGCGACAGTTCCACGATGACTACCTGAGGGCAGGCTTTCCGCCCATCCCCCTGTTGCGCGAACAGATGCTGGGCGAGGTGGGAGAGGTGCTCTGACCGCTCAGGTGCTGAGCCGAATTCTCTCCCGTTCGTACAGAAGGGTGGCCACCTGAAGGCTGACGACTGCCGTGACTATAGATGAAGGCAGAGACCTTAAGATACCCGCTGGTCGGACTGCCAATCGCGCCTAGCGGTATCGCCATCTCCACACCCGTCCTCACATCCGCGCCGCTGGTTGCCAGGCATCCACGGCTATTGTGGGTTTAGTTGAACTGTCCATTTCTCAACCAGCCGGGCTCATTCCCGTCCGCACTCATCTCGGAAGAGACGATACCCTCAAGAACCGGTGAGATAGAACACTAACACCCGCCCAGCTTGCGTTTGGGTTTCTCGGGTTCGGCTGGTGCAAGCTCTTCTTCACGAATCAGCCCCAGTAGTTTCTCCTTCGCACGCTGGCGGAAGCGGTACGTGAACTCCTCGTACATGTCCTTGGGGGGAGCCGATGGCTCGAAGTTCAGGATATCCTGACGGAACTTTTCCAACCCACCTTCCAGAATCCGAATACGCTTGAAGCCCAGTTGCTGGGCGATGACCGCCATACGCCTTTCGGTCCATTCGTCGTTCGCCACGAACACGTTGATTTTGCCCCTCACACGCAGTAGCCGGGAAGGCTCTTGCTCGAACAGGTTATCTACCGTGAAGGGATACGATTTGGGTAACCGCCCTTTAGAAATCTCCTCGCGTGGACGGAAGTCTATCACCTGTATCTGGTCGTCGGTGTCATCCATTAAGCGGAAGGCGAACTCGTCTACGGTCATCACCTCCACCGGATAGGAGCGCACGAATTGCTCGTTTTGCACCATCTGCAACAGGCTCGCTTTGCGGTCGGTGAAGGAGAAGGCGGAAAGTGCGAGCAATACACCCAGCGCTACGACTGCCACCCGCGCCAGATTCCAGCGAGGCAGGATGGGCTGGACGCCCTTGACCTTGCGTTCCACTACCGAGGCGATGCCAAAAGCGAGCAGAGCGAACATCACCATGAGGAAGGCGAAGAGCTCTGCCGAGATGCCCAGCGTTTCATAGATGCGTGGGGTTCCCAAGTAGGCGGCTTTGTGCAAGCCCTCCAGCAGGGGATAGCTCTCCGCGAAGAGAAGCACCCCCGCCAGCGCGCCCACAAGGAATACCATCGCATCGCGCTTGCCGATGGAAGCGGCGCAGAAACTGGTGCCTGGGCAGTATCCGCCCACCACGAACCCCAGCCCCATGATAAGCCCGCCCACTATCGCAGACCAGAGGTAGGTGGGGTTAATGTATACCTGGCTCATGTCCAGCAAGCCAAAATGGTTCAATGCCATCACACCGACCATTGCCACCACGCCTGCGGTGAAAAACACCCGCAACACAGTGAAGTCGTAGCCGTAAAACAGCCCTACGAGTCGGCGCGAGGAGCCAAATCCTGCCTGCTCCAGAATCGCCCCGAAAGCAATACCGATGAAGAAGGCAAGGATGTAGTTCAGGTTCTCACTGATGAGGTTTGGCACTAACGGTCCCATCGACGCCCTCCTATGTCCACAGTTTGCGGAAGAAATAGGCGAAAGCATACGCCCCCGCGAAGATAGCCACCATGGTCAGGATACCGCCTGTTGCCATGACTGCCATCCCGCTAAGTGCCGCGCCGCTGGTGCAACCTCTGCCCAGCTGCGAGCCGATGCCCCACAGGACACCTCCCGCAAAGGCGGCAATGAGTCGGGTGCGAGCGGCTACACGGGGACCTGCCTCGGTCATCAGCTTCAGTCTTCCCGCTGCCAGCGCGGACAAGAAAGCCCCCACCGCCACGCCGATGACCTCGAATACCAGCCAGTTCTTCAGCGGATTGCCTCCGGGGTGTTCCTGAATGTACTCCGCAAAGAACCTAGCGTTTTGGGCGTGCGCGGGGGCTACCGCCTGCACTCCTGCGACGGTGAAGCTCTTGATGGCGCCGCTGGCTCCGAGCCCTCGTCCCGAGATGTAGATAGTGGCAATCAACAACAGTCCCAGTAACGTGCCCGCCACGTAAGGGTTCATGTACTTGATTTCACTCATGATTGTGTTACCTCCTGTGCAGTGGGTGCTGGCTCCGGCTCGTCCATGTCCTCGTAGCCAGTCATCATGGCGCGCAGATTGGACAGCGCAGTCTCTCCAGTAGTGGTCATATACACGTGCAGTATCACGAATGCCACCATCAGAAAGGCGCCGAGAGTGTGTGCAATGGCGATGAACCTTAGCGACTCGATGTTAATCGCCTCGATTCCGTAGCGTGTCGGATAGCGGTAGAACATGTACAGCAAGCCCGAAACCACTATCAGCGGAAACAGGAACACCTTCAGCAGGAAGTAGGTGATTTTCTGCAGGGGATTGAGCTTGCTGATTGCCGTCTTTTTGGTAGGGTGCGGCGCGTTGCGGAAGATGCCGAACACGTAGTACTCCAGCTGAGCGCGCACGTTCTCTAAGGTGGGCACATATTGTCTCCACTGCCCAGTGGTGAAGTGCCAGAAGATGGCGAAGACGATAAGGGCAATCAGCAGGTATGCGGCGATATTGTGGTACCTGACCGCCTCCTCGAAGCCGAAGAAGCGGATCGAGCCGTGTATCTCGAAGCCGGTAAGGGCAAGGAAGAGCACCAGTATCGCCTGCATCCAGTGCCAGAACCGTTCGAAGCCAGTGTATATCTGAACACGTTTTTTCATCATTGTCCCTCCCGACGACGTTTCAGAGATGTGGCGACACGCAAGCCGCCGTGCGCCAGAACCCCCAGCAGGGTCAAGGTAATGAACGCTTTGCCAGCCGTGTCCACCAGAGGCGAATAGTCCCTGCCCGGCAGGTAGAAATCCTTCAGGTTGGCAATGCGACTTCCGTGTCGCGTATGACACTCGCTACACTGTACCGTTTTCTCCTTCGGCGCGACCATGTGGTTGATGGGCCAGTACATGATGGTCTCGATGAAGCCCAGCTGTCCGCTGAAGGGCAGTCCCCGCTCTTTCATCCCTACCTGAATCGCGCGAAGGCTCTCGAAGTCTTTCCAGAACGCCCCCTCGCCCGGCTTCGGTGCAAATAGCTTGGGCGCAACCAAAATGTTATTGACCGGGTCGTACCACTGCTTCGTGTACATGACCTTCACTGGAAAGATTTTGGCGTCAGGGTCGGCGTAGGAGCCATTCAGTCTGTTCAACACCACAGGCTGCGAGAGGTCCGCTATTTTGTCGCCCAGCAGGTAGTGGGTGGCAGTGCCGTTGAACCAGACGTAATCGGGTTTCAGGTTCTTTGCCCAGCGGAAAGTGCCTTTTTCGGACAGGTAGGTGATGTTGCCCTCTTCATCGGTCTCGCGGTAGGGCTTGCCATTCCGAAGTTTGCCTGCGGTGGACCAGTCCCAGTAGGTTTTGGTGGCATTCACTTTGGCATAAACAGGGATATGGCAGGTCTGGCACGCCACTTTCAGTGTGTGCTCGTTCAGCAGTTCGTTTTCATGCGGTGTGCTGGTGTGGCACTGTTCGCAGGTCACCCTGTTGCGGTTCATGGAGGAAAGCGAATAGAGCTGTCCGCGGATATGGTGTTTTTCCGTAACGTGGCAGTCCACGCACTGCAGGTTGATACCATCTACCGCCATGTGCACGTCCACATCCTTGGATGGCTCAAACAGGGCTTCTTCCAGGTCGCCGTGTTTGACGTTGTTGCCTCCGCCTCCGTAGAAGTGGCAGACACCGCAGTTGCTGCGCTGGGGTCGTCCGACGCTAGCGGCGACCAGCGCGAGGTCCACATCGGGGCTTGGTGCGCCACCTGCGTTGGAGGCTTTCGCGTAGGTGCCTGTGCCGTCGTGGCAGACGAGGCAGTCGATATTCCGAGGGTCGTTGAAATCAAAAGTCTTCACCGAGGTCATTCCAAAGCCGACGTGGCACTTGGCACATGCCAGCTCGTTGCCCTGAGCGGAAAGGCAGAAGTTATTGACCGCGTTCCTCTTGCCCAGATACACCACTCCCCGTCCCCGTATATACTCCTCACGCTCCCAGTTCCAGTGGTTCGAGTTCATCACCTCGATGTGTCGTCCGTTGTGGCAGCCGATGCAGGCTTCCGTGACTTCCTGAGGCTTCTTGAACGCTTTCTGCAGCTGAGGGAACCTGCTGTGGTCTACCGAGGGCTCGTGGCTCCCAGAGTATCGCGCACGGAGCTGGGAGAGGGGATCCGGCGGAGTCTCTTTAGGAGTCAGTGCTGCTACCGCCGCCACCACAACCACCAGTACAATCGTTGCCAGTATCGGTATGGCCTGTCTCATGTTTCACCCCCTGCCGGGAAGTTCAGCCGTTTGTTTATTTCATCTAATGGCTTTACTATCTTTCTATCAGATTAGACTCAGAAAAGCAAGGGGTGGATTCCTTGACAGCGTGGAACTGCGGTGATATGCTGAGTACCGGTGCAGAAGAACGAGCCAGAGATGCGCTTCTGACAGAGGAGGTAAACCAATCGGGGAGGTCGTGAGATGAGAAGACATGTTTCTTTCCAGACGGCGGGTGGTATCGTGCTGGCGCTATTCATCGGTTTCTTGCTGGGCAGCAGCATCCAGCCGTTGCGGTCGCAACCGTCCGCACAACCACAGGTCACCCAGCCTGCCGGCGATGCGCTGGTGGAGAAGCTGGTGCGTGAAGCGGATGAAACAGGCAGACAGGTGCGCACCGACGTTGCCGCCCTGACCGAGCTGATGAAAAGGGTCATTCGTGAAGTGGAGGTAGGTCAACAGTATCCCGAACTGGAGCAGCAGGGTAAGGTGCTGGGCGAGCGTGTGGGGGTGGACGTGGAAGTAGCGCTGGCGCAGACTCTGCTGGCGGTCGCGGAGAAATCGGTAGTGCGCAGCGGGCAGGAGCAGTGGGTGATTCAGCGCATTGTGGACTTTTTCAAAGTGTCCCAGCCCGAGGTGATGCGCTACCGCGAGAAGGGGTACACGCTGAGTTCCATCATTCTGGCTTACGGCATCGCCAAAGCGGCGAACGCTTCTCCGGAGCGGGTGTTTGAAATGCGGCAGTTCAGGCAGAGCTGGCCCGCTATTGCCGTCGCACTGGGGGTGAAGCCCCAGGAACTGAGCAAGGCGCTACAGGGGATGTTCCCGTAGCATCCTTCACATTTGACCATGCTGGCAGAGGGGGGGCAATCATGAATGGTTGCCCCCGAGAGGATGCTATCGCCTGTAATCCGCCTGTCCGGGGATAAGCACGCTGTCGCCTGTGCCGAAATCCCATACGAGCAGCACGGCGCGACCGTCACCGTCCGCGTCAGCGCTCAACGGGGTAAGGGGAGCGTCTCCATCCAGCGCGACCTCCCCTCGCCGGGCGGATTTCAGCCGCCACCACGCAGTGCGTGCCTCATTGCTCACCGCCATGCCCTGTACGGGCGCGACGGCGTCCAGAGCCAGGACGGTCGGCGTACGGACGGTGCGCTGTGCTTCGTCTATTCCTCCGACGAGCGCCCTGCCACGCAGGAACTCATAATCGCCCAGCCACAGTCGCCACCTCTTGCCCTCGCGTCCGGCGCGAAATATCTCGTATTCCGCCTGATGCTCTCCCGCTCTGAACAGGATCAGACGATGAAGGAGGTCTTCGTCGCCGATGTTGCCCCGCAGGTTCACCACCACCTCGTGCTTGTCGGGTAACACTTGCTCCACGTTCCCTTGGAGGTCGTGCGCTTGCAATCTCCATGTGCCCCAGCTGACTTCTCCACCGGTGACGAAAGCCTGCCCGAGTTTGCCTTCGTTGTCGAAGCGCATCACGGCGAACGCTGCGCTGCACGCAATACCGTCGGGCAGCTCCGTTTGCTTTTCGGGCGTGAGGGACAGGAAGACCACATCCCTTCCGTACCGATGGCTGACCTCTATTGCAACGGTATCTGCGCTGTCAGGCGCAAGCGGAAACAGACGCACGTTGCGAATCAGCGGTCTGCTCCTCGCCGCCTCGATCACCGTCACGAAGGTACTGCGCAGCGGCTCCGCCCCTTCGGTTTGCGTGTGGGCAATCAGGTACTTGAGCGGTGGATTGGCGCGGTTGCCCTTCGGGTAGCCGTTACAGGCGATGAAACGCGTCCGCTGCGTGGGCAACCAGTGAATGCGCAGGCGGATATCGTCCTGTCGCCAGCTTGCCAGCCATGGGCGGTCGCTCTGTGCTTCCTGCGGGTCGGTGAGGAAAGCGAAGCCGCTACCGGTGTAGCCGTGAAAGCCTGATGCGGCATTTGCACGCTGAGGGTCGTCGTACATCTTCCCAAAGGGCACCTGCTCACCGGCGAGGGTGCCGTTGCGCGGTTCCGAGAAAGCAATGCCATGGAACACCACCTCTGTGCCTGGCAGGTGGAGGGAATAATGGTGTTGCCTGCCCCCCTGCACATGGAATACGTCCACCACGTAGAAGGCGTCGGCGTTGGGCAGGTCTATCATCGCCGTTTGCCGTCGATAGAGCGATGCTTTATCGGGATAGACGCTTTCCGCGGAGGCATCCACGAACTGTACCCACGCGGATTGCGCGAACCGATGCAGGCGTCCTCTGGCGAGGTTTGCCTGACGCTGGGCGTCTACCATTACGGTGCAGTGACTGACGGTGTGCTGCGTCCAGCCGGGCGGTTCGGGGTCATCGGCGGCAAACTGCGGATAGCCCAGGTCGGGCAACAGCTTTTTGCCGAAGGCGAACAGTTCGATGTTGAGCCTGTCGTAGTGTCCATGTCCACCGCCTGCCCAGCCGTAGTACAGCGTGAGCGCGCGCTGGTTTTCGCCCTGGCCGCCACGCAGGATTGCCAATCCGTAGTCGCCCAGCAGGCGCGAACGCTCGTAGCGCGAGGTGTTGGGTTGGGCAGAGGGTGCAGGCGGAAAATCGGGCTGGAACAGGTCGCTGAACTGTGTGTAGGCGCGCCCCGCGTTGTTCTGCGGCTTGGGAAGCAGGGGATAGAACAGCGGGTCGCCGTACTGGCGATAAGCGATTTCTGCCATCCACGCGGGCAGGTCAATGCGCGAAATATCCACGCTGCCCGAATCGCCGATGGTGGGGGTGAATCCCTTTGCTGCGCTCATCTCAAACGGATAATAAAACAGCCTCTTGACAGTGGGGTGTCCAAACAGGTTGACGTTCGCCCTCAATAGATAGTCGCAGATGCGCGCCACCTCCTGGTTCCAGATGAAGTGGTATCCGGGCGCGGATTCGTGCCCCATGCCCTCGCGGAAGAAGAGGTTGACAAGGGCAAACTGCAGTCCCTCGTGCGTATAGCGGTCGCCGGTATTGTTCAGTATATAGTCCACGCACCATTTCAGCAGTTCGGGGTGCTGTGAGACGATGGCGGTGGTGAGCAGTGTTTTCTGATGCATCCCGTAGTTGCCAGAGATGCGATACTCCTTGATGGCTTTGATAAACTCCATCAGCAGGTTGCGATAAAGGTGCTGGCGAATCGCTTCCGCATCCTTGCCCAGTGCGCGCTGCAGTTCGGTGTCGTTGTCGATGGCGTCCCATACGAAGTCCACCGCCTCCGCGAGGTTGGTGGCAACGCCTGTCTCCCAGATAGCATTGACGATTTTGCCCGTGTACGAAGGCTGGAACTCGGTGGCGTAGCGAGACTGTTTATTGTGGTCCATATCGGGATAATAGTCCGCAATGCGACAGAGCATAACCAGCGCCTTGTGTGCGTAACGGCTATCGCCCGTCAGCAAGTACGCCCGTGCCAGATTGTGCACGGCGGGGATGATATGGCGCATCCAGTGCCAGTGGCAATAGTAGGCAACGAACCAGTATTTTTTCTCCTCACCGGGCTTTTTCCAGCCCCAGCCGTCGTCGGGGTAGTCGCCGGTCAGCAGGGAGCGGTCTTTCATCCCGCTTTTCAGGAACGCGCCGAAGTCATTGGAAGGGAACTCACTCTTGCAGTTGGGGCAAATGACCTTCCATGGCTTTTCCAGCGGCGTTTCAAAGCCGTAGTTGCCGTATTTGAAGGTCTCTCTACCACACACGGGGCATCCCGAGAAGCTGATGTTGAAGGCACGCGGAACCTGAGGCGGCGGGATAGTTTCACGCAGGTAATCGTCGCTGAATTGCGCCCATTGCTGCGCCATTTTCAGGATGTCCTGCACAGCCTGACGGGCAGGTTCTTCGTTCGCCAGACGATGGCGCGCACGCTGTATCTGCTCAGGGGTGAACAGAGCAATGGTTTTCTTGGGCACGGTATCCACCTTTCCCACCGCGACGCCAAAACACACCGCGGTGACCAGAATCGTCAGTAGCACACGCATAGAAGCATTCCTCCAACAATATAATTTGGCGGGAGGTAGGGAGAGTTCCTGTCCGCTGCCGCGAGCGGTGACCATCATGGGGATATCCTGACAGCCGTCCGGAAACAACACAGGATTCCCGCCTGTGCATTCGGTAATTGTATCCTGCAAGTGACCATAGCAGATGGAGGTGCAGAAGACAGATGCCGCGCAAGTTGCCGCACTCGCATACCTGTTTCGTCTGCGGGGAGAGCAATCCGAAAGCGTTGAACGTTCGCTTTTACGCGGATGAACACGGCGCTTATGTGCCGCTGGTTTTGCGTGAAGAGCAGATGGGCTACCCAGGCATCGCACATGGCGGCGCTTTGATGAGCATACTGGATGAGCTGATGGGCTGGGCGGCGACCATGCAAACGGGAGAGTTCAGTGTTTCGGCAGAAATCAACACGCGCTTCCTCAAGCCGGTGCCTTTGCACACCCCGCTGACCGCGCGGGCGCAAATGACCCAGAGGCGGGGCAGGGTATGGTACACGCATGGCGAGATTGCGGACGAGAAGGGCACGGTGTACGTGCGAGCTACCGGTAAATACGTCTCCATCGGCAAGGAACGCACTGTGGAGATATTGAAGTTGATGATACACGATCCGGATGCACTCTCGCCGGAAGAGCTGCTGCGCCGTTTTCACTACACGGAGTGAAAGCTGTTGCGGGAAACACACGAAAGAAGTGAGCGACCGTGTCCGAACTGCGTCAGGACATCGCCACCAAGCGGTGGGTCATCGTCTCCAAAGAGCGGGCAAAGCGTCCACATCAGTTTCTGAAACAGATGGTGGTGCAGGAGGAACCGGACCACCGGGATGACTGTCCTTTCTGTGAGGGAAACGAGGGGCAGACGCCCCCTGAGGTTTACGCCGTGCGCAACGGGAGCGAACCGAACCAGCCCGGCTGGAAAGTGCGTGTGGTGCCCAACAAGTTCGCCGCGCTCTCCACATCAGCCAAATGGGAAGTGAAACATCCCGAGATTTTCACCACCATCAACGGCTATGGCTCTCATGAGGTGATTATCGAAACGCCCCAGCACAATCAGACTCTGGCAACCCTGCCGCAGGAGCATGTGCAGCTGGTGCTGCAGGCGTTACTGCAGCGGATGCGTACATTAGCACAGGATAACCGTATTGCTTTCGTGCAGGTGTTTCGCAATCACGGTGCGGGGGCGGGTACTTCGCTGGTGCATCCCCACTCGCAGCTGATTGCCACGCCCATTGTGCCCACCAACATCCGCGAGGAGATTGAGGAAGCCCGCCGCTTCTACGACGACCGCGTGACCTGTGTATACTGCTACATGCTGGAGAAGGAGCTGGAGTGCGAAGAGCGTGTCGTGTTGACCACAGACCACTACGTGGTACTGGCGCCCTTTGCGTCGCGTTTCCCCTTTGAGCTGATGATACTGCCGCGCCAGCACAGGGCTTCCTTTGTGACGGAGGCGCGTGCAGAGGAAGTGGTGTTTCTAGCAGATGTGTTGCGGCGAACCCTGCTGTTGCTCCACCGCGCTGCGAACAACCCCGACTACAACGCCGTACTGCACACCGCTCCGCTACGCGATAGCTGCATGGATTACTATCACTGGCATATTGAAATCGTGCCGCGCCTGACCACGCCTGCTGGCTTCGAGCTGGGAAGCGGCATCTATATCACCACTGCCATCCCTGAGGAGACCGCGAGTTACCTGCGCGAACAGACAAGTCAGATCGGGATTTAAAGCAAAAGGGGCACTCCTCATGAGGAGTACCCCTCTGATTAGGGTGTTGCCCCGCCTGGTGTGGGCGTGGGGACGGCAGGTAAGGCAGGCGAGGGTTGTGCCTCCTGAAGCTGTTGTTGCAACTGCTTCATCTCCTCCTGCCAGCGGCGATTGTAGCGAGGTATCTCGAGGGACACCTTTGCCTGCGCTCGCATCTGCATCAGCTCGCGTCCGAGATTGCGTTTGCTCTTCGACTGCATCAGCAACCGACGCAAGTCTTCCTTCACTTCGTCAAGCGGGCGCACCTGTCGCTCCTTCTTGTCCAGCACCTTAAACAGCACCCATCCGTTCACTGCCTTACCCTGGGCATTTGGCAGCCTGAGGGGCTGAGGTGAGGTCACACTACCAACCGGTGTTTTCTGCAGCGTCTGCCACAGCGGCGGAAACTGCTTGAAGGTGTCATCGGTTTCGCGCAGCCACACCCCGCCCTGAGGCATGTTGGGCAGCTTTATGGACTTCTGCACCGCCACCACGTGGAAATCGGTGCCCTTTTTCAACATTGCCTGCACCTCATCCAGTGTCTTGCGATTGTCCACCAGAATCAGTGCAACCTGCACCTGCGCCGGGATGGTGAACTGCTGGATGTTCTGCTGGTACGCCTTTTTCACCTCTTCATCGGTGACGGTAATGCCCTTGGTAATCAGCTTGAAGGCTGCCAGCTCCACTTTGATATCCTCTTTCAGGTCGTCCTGCGTGTAGCCGAGCGTCTTCAGGCGTTCGTTGAAACCCGGCTGTTTTTTCTGGCGTTCCAGCTCTTTTTGAACTTCCTCTTCGGTGGGCATTACCTTCTCTTTCTCTGCCATCTGCAGGACAAGGCTTCGGTCTATAAGCATTCGCAGAGCCAGATACCCCGCCTGTTCGCGGATGATGCGACCGGTAGCCGGGTCGCGTATGGGGTTCTCGCCCTGGGTGAGAGGCACAGCCATCCGCTCTAGAGTCTTGTAGTACTCCGCCTGGCTGATAGCGCTATCGTTGACTTCACCAACCGTTTTCCTACCACAGCCAGTGGCTGCCAGCAGAATCCCCCCCAGCAACATGACGCATAGCGGCAGCCGTTTTCGTATGATATTTTGTTTTCCTTTCATTCGTCCGTTCCCTCGTTCTTCTGAGCTCTTTCGTCGGCTGACACTCCCTCAGACGCAGCGCGTTGCTCGGCGGCGCGTGGCAAGCGCAGCTGCACGACCAGCGAGACCTCGCCTTCGGGCACGCCTGTTTGGCGCGCAATCTCCTGTATATCACATCCCGCATCCGCTAAGGCGAGGATACGCTCCACAGGAACGCGCTGAGGCTCGCTCTGCAGGTCGCGCATCGCCCGAGTTGGGGTGTCTTCCGTGTGCGCCTCCAGCGCATGCAATACCTGCTCTGCTCTCCGGATTCTCTCTTCCAGCTGGACGATACCTTCGTGCAAAGTGGCGCGCACTTCCTGCAGCGTCTGGCGCAGTTCCTCCTGCAGCTGTTGCATCTGCTCGTTCTGCTGTGGCGAGGTCGCCTGACGCACCAGAAGTTGCAGCTCATCGCGCACGCGCAAAACCAGCACGCCCGCCAGAACGAGCAGAGCCGCTTGTGCCAGCAGGAAAAAGAACTCCATCAACCCACCCTGAACAAAGCACGCACGCGGCGACCGTCTGACACCCGCACTCCCCACACCACCCAGAGGCAAACCGCATCCCCATCGGTGCGTTCGGAACGAGGATGTGCGTACAGCACTCCCAGACGTTCGTCAATCTCAATCCGTGCCACCGCATGCGCGGGCACAGGGTAATATACGCTCTGGACTCGCGCGTATCCTTTCGCCGCCTGCTGCAACGCCTCCCGACACTGGCGACGGTACTCTGCACTTAACTGCTCGAAGGGCACAGCGTATCGGGCGATGGGCAGCCGCCAAACCTGCGAAGAGCGCAATGCTCTCGTACGAAATCGCCGTATGGTTGCCTGTTGAGCGCGGCATCGCCAGCGCAGCTTTGCCGCGCGGGTTCTCGCGAGCCCGTCACGCGGGCTAACACATGCCAGAACAACCACCGTTCGTCTGGATAATAATACGCGATGAGAGACCAGTTGGGTTGCATGTGCCAGCAGGAGTTTACGCACCCGACAAGCTGATTGGACACTCCAACTGCGCACCTGCACTCTGAGGACAGGGGCACACAGGTCACGTACTCGTGCCTCGATGGGGGGTATGCAGCGTACGGTACAGGATCGAGTCGGTGCGCGCGCAGTGTTCACCCTGCAGTGTGGGGGACCAGACCACCGCACGCGAGGGGGCTTTTGCTCCAAAGGCAACAGGAAGGATACAGGGGGTAGAAAACACAGGTTACCGCCAAACACGCGCGGGGCGTCGGTCACCATCACCCAGCCAAGAACTCGCGCCCAAAACTGTCCCCACCACGACACTCTCAAGCCGCTTCCTGTTCCTCCTGCAGGGTGCGCACTGCCTGCTGCAAGCGGGTCAGAGGCTCGAGAACATCCATGCTGTGTGCGGCAGCGGTCAACACCTCTATCGCTCGGCGTTGCAGGTCGGTATCCGGATTGCCGAAACGGACGCGCACAGGGGCGCCTGCGAGAGAGAGCTGTACCAGCATTTCGTCTTCGCCTGCAGGCATTGTTGCGCCGAGGTCGGTCATCGGCGCCATGGAGGTGGCAAAGAGCATTACAACGGGCGCGCGCATTGCCTCCAGAGGCTCTAGCAACACCTCGTCTTGCACAATCCATACTGCGGGTTGCGTTTCCATCGCCTGCAACAGTGTACTGGCAATCACCTCGCGACACAGGTAGCGGTGCAGGGCACTGCCGTACAGGATACGCTGCAGGCGCGTAGCACGCACCGGCTCGGTGTAGCGAAACTCCACTGGCAGGCCAAAAGAATCGGTACTCATCGCCGCGCCGATAAACAACGAGGTTTGTACCTCCACGGCGGTTAGGTATCCCAACAGGTTCATTGTCTCCTCTATGCGCGCAGGTCTATCAGGTGACCCTGTTCCGTCGATGTCTGCTCACTATCCTCCGTCGTTTGGGGTTCCTCCGCTTCGGTTTGTTCGCGCGTCGCGGGGCGTTGCCCTCCTGTCGAGTCGCGCGAGGGCGTTTCGCGGTGCAGGGGATGCACCGCGTTGCCGTAAACGACCGGTCGAATGGTGATATCGTCGGGGTTCATGCTGGCATTCCCCCTTTGCACCCCCTCCCAAGGGGATGCGGCAAAAGCCACTCAGTAACTATTATCGGGTAATGAGTCTTGCTTGTTCAGACGTGTAAGAGGGGCAGGTATGTGGTGATAGCACCTGCCCCTCGGCAATCGCGTTCGGATTATCTGCTAGTTTGAGGCACCGTCTCTTGTGTCCGCGTTGGAATCTGTGGATAAGGTGTCCAGCGCTTCAACACACCTTCTGTGGGTGGTGAGGTTTGTTTCCACAGAATCGCCGCTACCACTACCAGAATGACCACGATGATCCCTATAGCCACCGGCAACGGGATGTCGCGTCGCATCATGATATTACCTCCATCACTGCTGGCGGCAGCGCTGGGGTACCAGCGAGCGGTCGGCTTCGACGGTGTACTCGTGCGGACATCCTGTTCCCCATGGCACAGACTTGGCGTGGCCATCGGCGAAGACGACGTTCATCCTGCGCGCGAACGGAGCCAGCACATCAGGATTGGGCGGATTCAGGTTAACCGCCCACGGCGCATTACCACCAGGATCACGATAGGTGACCATGGTGAAGCCGCAGGGCAGCTGCCCGTTGTCGTCCAGAATGTCCAGGTCGCACCCGCTAATAATGTGGTACGAAAGGGCATTAACCACCACGCGAGTGGTTGCCACCTCCTCGATAGAGGCGAGGCTTACCGGGGTATCCCCACTCGTCCACTGCGGATAGGAGGCGTACATACCGCCCCTTCCGCTGTAGCCTTCTCCGTGCCCGCGTGCGGCTCCCACAGTGGTCTGGTGTGGCCAGGTGGACCAGCGCAGGTTGACCGCCGCGTAGGAGATGGGCAATACCCGATTAGGTGCGGTGCCCTGAACCATCGCACCGTGCAAGCCGTAGTTCAGCCAGTTGGCAATGTTCTCCGGATACAGGAAGGCATACTTCGGCGAGCGGAAAATCTGGTGGTTTTTGGTGTAGGGAAGCACCAGCGCCATCCATGTAACGAATTGACCGGGATCCGCCTGAATGTCCGGACGCCAGCCTTCGGCAGGAGCCATCGTCTCATCGTAATCCTGGGCGTACATCTGGATGGCAAGACCAATCTGCTTCAGGTTGCTCAGGTCTGCTGTCTGGCGTGCCTTGTCGCGCGCTTGCGAAAACACCGGGAACAGAATCGCTGCCAGTATCGCGATAATCGCGATAACAACGAGCAGCTCGATGAGCGTGAAAGCTTGTCGCTTCTTCATTGAAGTAACCCCCTTTATGGTGATGATATGCTCACGGTTGTTGCCAACCGCTTGTCGCCGAAAGAGAGACCCTTCTGCTACTTGAGAATACGTATTCACGATTCTATAATACTCCCTTTCGCCAAAAAGGTCAAGTGTTTTTGAAAATTTTGCCCAGCTCAATTTATGGAGAGAACTGCAGCTCCTGCAGGAGTCCTGCGGGTCGTGTCGAAAACATAGCTTAACAAGTCTGGCGTGGCTCGAGGGGGCGATGCTACCCCGCTTCGGCGTACAATGTGGCGGAGGAAGGGAGCGGCAGCGATGCGTGTTTTCTTGCCGATGATGTTGCTGTTTGTGATGTGTTTGGGGACAGTGGCGCAAAACCTGCTACCGCCGCCGTCGGAATGGCAATCAGGAGACGCCTCTCATGTGCCTGCTGACTGGAGTGTGCAGCAGAGCGTGTTTCGCACTCAAGCCGAGGGCAGGCAGGTGCTTGGGGTGCGCGGCGCGGGGCAGGATAGCGCTTACTGGCGCACGCCAGTGAACCTCCAGACTGGGCAGGCATATGTCTTTCGCTTCCGCGCGCGTGGCGAAGGCAGGGGCGGCGTTATCGTCAGCGGAACCAACGCCACGAACCACGACTTCCCCGTACCAACCCAGTGGACGGAGTATGCTTTCGCCTTTCGATGCCCCGAAACATCGCCGCTGTTTGCGCGAGTAGGACACTGGCACTGGAACGGCACGGTGTGGTTCGACCGCATGGATCTGTCGCCTGCGCAAGCCGTACACCGGCAATGGGGCAACCTGACGCTTGGCGAGGGCGAAAGCCTGCGTGCTGGTCGGTATACAGATACCCACGTGATGTCCTGGTTCGGTACCACTATCCACCGCACCCTTTGGAGGCAAACGGCATATTTCAACACCAACCGCTGGGTCATCAGCAAGGGGCAGGAAGTTATCTACAGGTACGCGCTGCCGTTCCGCATAAGACAGGCGACGGTAAAGGTCAACAGAGAACGGCACAGTAGCGCCACTGTGGTAGTCAGCGTGAGCATCAACGGACAGCAGTGGCAGCTCGTGGCGCGCTCGGAAAAGGAGGGCAGTACGGTGGTGCAACTGCCCGAAAATCTGTTCCCCACCCGGCAATTGTATGTTCGGCTCTCTGCAGAAAGCGATAGCCCTGCTGGGGTTGGCATCGTGGATTTCTATCAGCTGCAGGCGGAGGTAGACTATCAAGGAGCGTCGCGACACGGACGAACCCTGATTGTCGAGCAACGTCAGACCTCTCCCGGATTGCAGGTGCAGTGGTTTGCCGCACCGAACCTGCTGCGTGTCCGCTGGGAGAACCGACAACCCACCAGGCAGCAGCTGCAGATTGCGCTGGGCGTGAATGGAGAGTGGAAGACGCTCGGGCGCATCTCGTTGCAGCCCAACCGCGAGGCGACCACTGAGTGGACGCTCAGCCGTCTTCCTGCTGGCAAACACACCGTCGCCCTCCGTGCCACCTCAGGTAGGTCTGTCGTGTACTCTGCCCAGACGGAGGTCACCACAATGGTACTTGACGAGTCCCATTACGGCTACCCGCTCGCTGCGCCGCTCGGCTTTGGCGATGTGTGGTGGTGTGAAGGCGCGTGGAAGGTAGGACGCGATCGACCCGCCCCAACAGGCAAAGCCTCTCCCGCCATCCAGATAGAAGCCGCCCGCAATGAATTCGAGCCTGTGCAGCTGGTGTTGCGCGCAAAGGAAGCCAATACCTTCATCGAAAGCGTCTCCGTTACCGACCTCGTGGGGTCACAGACGCGCATCCCTGCCTCGCAGATTCGGCTGCACGAGGTGGCAACAGTGCAGGTCGAACATCCCAGCGACAGTCTCGGCGCGCCCGGCGAGTACCCCGACCCCCTGCCGCCGTTGAAGACGCCGTTTGCGCTACCTCACAATCGTAATCAGGCGATATGGATACTGGTATACGTTCCCGAGAGCGCGCCCGCCGGCGAGTATCAGGGCTCGGTCACCATAAACACCAATCGCGGTAGAATCACTGTACCGCTGAAGCTGACGGTATTTGACTTCAGCCTGCCGAAGTCGCCCACGCTGCGCAGCGGCTTTGGAATCGGTGCATGGAACATCAAGCGGTATCACCATCTTCAGAACGCGGAGCAGGAAAAGCAGGTATGGGATTTGTACATGCGCTCCTTCGCGGAGCATCGTATCGCGCCTTACTCGTTCTACGCCCATGCCCCCATCCGCGTGCGCTTCGAGGGAGAGGGAGCGGACAAAAAGGTCATTGTGGATTTCAGCGAGTTCGATAAGGCGGCGGAGTACTATCTGGATAGAATGGGCTTCAACGCCTTTGTGCTGCCCATAGAGGGGATGGGCGGAGGGACGTTCTACGAACGCTACGCCGGGGAGTTCGGCGGATTCAAGGCGGGCACACCGGAATACGAACGACTCTGGGGCGACTACGTGCGACAGCTCGAAACACATCTGCGCGAGAAGGGCTGGCTGGACAAGGCGTACGTCTACTGGTTTGACGAGCCCGAACCGCGCGACTACGAGTTCGTGATAGAAGGGATGCAACGCTTGAAGCGGCACGCGCCCGGCATCCGCCGCATGCTCACCGAACAGCCTGAGCCGCCGCTGTATGGACATGTGGACTTGTGGTGTGGTCTCACGCCAGAGTGGACGCGCGAGAAGGCGGAGGAGCGCAAGAAGGCAGGCGAGGAGGTATGGTGGTATATCTGCACCGGTCCGCGTGCCCCGTACATCGGGCTGTTTATCGAACATCCGGGCGTGGAGATGCGCCTGTGGGGCTGGCAGACATGGCAATACGGCATTCAGGGTATTCTCATCTGGGAGACCACATGGTGGACGAGCCCGACAGCCTTCCCCGATAAACTACAGAACCCCTGGGAAGACCCGATGAGCTACGTCAGCGGCTACGGCGTGCCGCAGGGCACGAAGCAGTTCTGGGGCAACGGCGATGGGCGGTTCCTGTATCCTCCGCGTCGCGACCCAAACGGGCAGCATCCGCCCGCCATCGAGCCGCCATCTTCATCGGTACGCTGGGAGAACCTGCGCGATGGCGTGGAGGACTACGAATACTTCGTCATCTTGCAGAAACAGATTGAGCGGTTGCGGGGCAAGGCGCCCGAAAGTCTGCTGAAGGAGGCGGAAAAGCTGCTGGAAGTCCCTGAGCATATCTCCAAAGACCTGACGCACTTCACCACCGACCCCCGCCCGCTACTGGAGCATCGGCGCAAGATAGCAAGGATGATTGAACGACTGCAGAAGATAGAGGGCAGCGGTTCCACCGTTGCGCAGGAGGGAGGAACATGGCGCTGAAAGCCGCCGTTTGCGAAGCCAATATCACACCACCCGTCGGGGTGTGGCTGGCGGGGTTCGCCGGTCGCTCCAGCGGGTGTATCGGCATCCACGACGAACTGCACGCACGGGCACTGGTGCTGGACGACGGAATCAGCCTGGCATGTGTCGTCAGCATGGATTTGATTGCGCTGGACTTCGATCTGGTGGAAATCATCCGGGACGGCGTGTATCGCAAGGTAGGTATTCCCCCGGAGCGGCTGCTACTGAACTGCTCGCACACGCATTCGGGTCCTGCCACACGCACCTTCCGCACGATGGGTGAGCGGGATGAGCTCTACTGCAACATCATGGCGCGCAAGCTGGTGGGTGCAGTGCAACAGGCAGCGGATATGGTGGAGCCGGTGAGCTTGCGCTGGGGACGCGCACCGGTGCAAATCGGCATCAACCGCCGGGAGCGGCGCGATGGCAAAACGGTAATCGGGCAGAATCCAAAAGGTTTCGTCCAGCCTTATGTCGAGGTGCTGCGCGTCGACCGCGAGGACGGCAACCCGCTGGCGGTGCTTTTCGCGTATGCCGCTCATCCGGTCGTGTTGGGCGGGCAAAATCTGTGGGTGACTGCAGACTACCCCGGCGCGGCGTGCGATTTCCTGCGTCGGGTGGGAATGGGTACGCCGATGTTCCTGCAGGGCTGTGCGGGAAACATCAACCCCGTTCATACAGGAGCCACCTTTGCGCACGCGCGCAAGCTGGGAGAGATACTCGGAGCGGCGGTGGTGGTTGCCTCGCACCTGTCCGAACCTGTGGAAGGATTGCCCATCTCGGGCAGTTTGCGCACGGTTCAGATACCCTACGTTTTTCCGCCTCTGGAAGAGGCACAACAACACCTGCGCCAGGCAGAGGAGGATTTACAGCGTGCAGAGGAGGAGGGCGCGTCGCTGGGAATGCTGATGTGGCGGCGCGATATGGTGCGGTGGGCGCAAGACCTTTTGCTGGCTGTGGAGAAGCAAGAGCCCCGTGCGATGCCGCTCGAGATACAGCACCTGCGCCTCGGTGATGTGAATCTGCTGGCGTTCCCTGCGGAGATGTTTGTGCAGTACGCCCTCGACTTCGAGGGACAGTCCCTGCGAAAACCCACGGTCGTGCTGGGATTTACGAACGGTTGCTGGGGATATATTCCAACCGCGGCAGACTACCCCCTCGGCGGGTATGAAGTGGATATGGCTTACCGTTTCTACGGCACGTTGATGGTGTCCTCAGAGTGCGAGCGGCTAATTCGGGAAGAGGTTTACGCGATGCTGGACGTGCCATATCCCGACTGGACGCCCTACGCCACGAACATGGAATAGCCACAGCAGGAACTCTTCACTGCCCCGCGAATCGGAGTATTATGAAGTGCAAACGCTGGCTGTGGTTGGTGGCAGGGGCTTCTCTGATACTGCTTGCCGGAGCCACAGGTGGGCAGCGCGCATCACAGGTGGATGTCCGCCGGTTTGTGCGGGTTTACGTCACACCCTCCTCGACGGAGGCGCTGTTGCAGCCTCCAAAGCCTGGCGCGCGCATCGTCCTCAGCTTCGGCGGAGCCAAAACGGAATGGTTCCCCATACTCCGTCTGTTGGGCTTTTCGCTGTGGCAGTACGATACCGACCACCTTTCCAGCAACGAAGTGTCCGCAGGGCAGTGGGACTGGACCGCTGCCGAAGAGGTGCACGAGCAAGCCCGACGAGAGGGTTTTTTGTTCACGCTATTCCCCCACTGTGCCTTTCCACCCAAATGGTTCATCGAGAAGGAGAAGCCTGCCCTCACCCGGTGTGTGGAGCATAACGAGGAGATACCTGCACTCTCTCCATGGGAACCGTTGTTCGCCAACTGGCTGGATAGGCAATGGTCGGCTTTAGCGAAGCAGTTTGGCGGTGCTACGCCGCGGGTCAGCGCGCTGGTGCTGGGGGTTCACGGGGACTATGGCGAGGCAGGGCTGTTCTCCGGCGCGCGCATGGCATCGCGAGAACAGCGTGAGGACTGGGAGCGACGCTTCGGCAAGGCGCATAACCACAAAGGCTTCTGGTGCGGCGACCAGAAGGCGCGCGTCAACTTTCAGAAAGCGATGCTGCGCAAGTATGGGAGCCTTGACGCCCTGAACAAAGCATGGGGCACGCCGTTTGCGAAAGAGGAAGACATCCGCTATCCCACATCCCCTGCCGAAGGACGGAGGTGGTGGCTGGATTTTGTCAGCTGGTACTCCAACGGCGTGACCTACCTTGCCGACATTGTCTGCCGCCTGTCGCAGCGTTACTTCCCGCGCCTCCTGCGCATCCTGCCCCTCGGTTTTCCCGATGAAGACGTGCGTTACGGGGCAGACATCTCTGCGCTAGTGAAGGTGGCAGCGCGCTACGGCGTGGCGGTGCGTTCGGTTCACGCCGGTTACCTCCCTCTTGCCGATAACGAAAGCTTCATGCTGGCGCGGATTGCCTCTGCGTGCCGCTTCTACGGTGTGCCGTTGTGGCTGGAAACGCCGGGCACGCTGGATGCAAAGCGACAGGCGGAAGCGCTGTTCGAGGCAGTGGCGCAGGGGGCGTCGGGCTTCTTTGACTGGGCAGTGAACGCTACCAAGAACGAACCCGTCTACGAGCAGAACCTGCGCCACTTGGTCGTCGGGCAGCCAGTGGTAGACGTCGCGATGTTCTACCCATCGACCGCTGTGCGTCTGGCAGATGTGGGGGAAGCACCGACGCTGCGACTGGGCTGTAAGCAGGCACGCGACCTCTTCGCCTTCGACATCGTGGACGAGCGGATGATCCGCGACGGCGCGCTGGAGCGATACCGCCTGCTGGTATTCTGGGAAGGCACTGTGGTGGAGCAGGACGTGCTGGACAAAATCGTAGAGTGGGTGCAGGCTGGAGGCGTGGTCGCCGCATACGACTTCGGCAAGGTCACCAATGTGGAGGGCGACGGCACCGCGTGGCGCACCCTGTTCGGCTATGCGGGGAGATTGCAGCCCCTGAAGCCCACCTTCCGCGGCGAGGTACCGGCGGGCGGGTACGTCTTGCGCATGGACGACCCGGTGGCGGCGGAGTTTTTGCAGGGCGACTGGTCGCCCCCGGAGAAGGAGGGCGATCGCAGCTGGCGGTGGACGGGCGCGAGCGCGCAGGTGTCGCTTCTGCTGCAGTCTGGACAGGCATATAGCCTTACCATCCGTGCCATCGTGCCCCAGGAGCAAGACGTGGAGCGCACTGCAGTACGCCTGAATCAAAACCTGCTGGGCTATCTGGACAGCCCCGGCGAGACGGTGTACAAATTCGTCATCCCGGCGGAAATGGTGAAGGCGGATAGCACGCCAGTGCTTTTCTTCTATACGCCCTCCCCGCAAGGTGCGAAGTCGGGGCGAGGGGTTCGCATCGCGGAAATCCGGCTGACAGCGATGGATTCCGCGCAGCCTCCACTGGACACCGCGCCGCGAGGACGTTACACCTACCAGATTGACCCGCAGGTGTTATCTACCCGCTGGGCGCAGCGGCTGGGCAAAGGGCTGTGCGTGTTCGTGCCGGTGCGGAGGGCGCAGGATGGCATCAGTGCCTACGTCGAAGTGCTGCGGCGGCTGGTGTACCGCCTTTCCGACCTTTTGCCCTCCGCCCGGAACGCCCCGCCGGTGGACGATGTGGCAGACGGCATCCTCACCGCCTTGCTCACCGACCGTATCCTTTTTTTCAACACCACCGACCAGCCGGTGACGCGCACGTTGCGTTTCACCCGTGAGACCCTCGCTGCCTATCCGCAAGTGCAACCGCCCCCTGCGGGAGATGTCCGCGTGCAGATACCGCCTGGCGGAATGGCGGTGGTTCCGTTCACGGAGTTGCCGCGCGAACTCCTGCTGCAGTGCGAAGGCTTCACCGACCTGCGCGGGCAGAAGAAACGCGCCCAGCCCGACTGCAGCCCCGGTACAGGGGAAACCTGCGTGCGGCTGCCGGCAGGCAGCTCCATCCGAACCCGGTTCCCCATCGAGAGGGAGGGACGGTATTCGCTTTTCGTGCGGTGCGTAGCAGAAGGCAAGCTGGTCGCGCCTCGTGTGGTGCTGAACGGCAAACCGCTTCGGGTGCAGGATGCGCCCGCGCTGGAGGGCATGGACGTGCTTGCTACCGAGCCAGTGGCGTTGGCGAAAGGTATGCACACGCTGGAGTTAGAAGCGCCCAAGAACGTCGCCTGCGCCGCGGACTTCGTGATACTGACGAACGACGCCAGCATCGCTGGCTATCGCTTCGGCAAGCGTTAAGGCATTAGGCGCGTTTGCGTGCTCGCGCCAGATAGAACTCTGGTTCGTCGATCACTTCCGCATCTGCCCATCCCAACCGGGTGAGCAGCTCATACATCTTTGCGGCGGCAGGCACCCTGTCCTCCGCAACGGGTTGGCACTGCGCGTGAAGACGGTTCACCGCTTCCCGACCGATGGGGTGCGAGATAACCAGTAACCCACCGGGGCGCAGCACTCGCCACGCCTCATACAAGGCGCGCTCCTTATCGTCAAAGTGAGGAAACACGGCATTGCACAGCACGCGGTCGAAAACCTGCGGCTGGAATCCGGCGCGGTGCATGTCTGCGAGTATCAGGTGTACGTTTGGTGGAAAGCCTTTCTGCCGGGCTTGACGGAGCATTTCACGCGAAATATCGATGGCGACGACGACACCCCTCTCGCCGACCGCACGCAGGATATGAGGGATGAGCACCCCCGTGCCGGTGCCCACATCCAGCAAAGTATGTCCCTCTCGAAGGCACGACAGCGAGACCACACGCGCCAGACGTTCCGAAATGTCCACGCGCTCCTCCTCGTCCCAGCTTGCTGCCAGACGGTCGAAGAACTCCTGCTTGTTCAACGCACGCCTCCCCCACCAGCACGGCGTTTCGGTGACAGGGCAACAGCCACCAGCAACATGGCGGTGGATACCAGCACAATCATCGCCCCGCTGGGCAGATTGAAAACGGCAGAGAGCGCAAGTCCAATCCACCCCGCCAGCACCGCAAACAGCACGGAAAGCAGGAACAGCCGGCTCAGGCGATAGGTGAACTGGTAGGCTGTGGCAGCGGGATTGATGACCATGCTGAACACCAGCAGTCCACCGATGGCACTGAGCGAGGCGGTGATGGCAACGCCACTGCACATCAGAACACCATAGAATATAGCAGTGGCGGGGAGACCCGACGCCGCGGCGAGCTCGCGGTGGAACACCACCGCCTGTAACTCCTTGAAAAAGAGCAGTACCAGCGATGTGAGGATGCCCGCTGTTATCCCCAGCAGCCACAGGTTCTCGCGGCTGACCGTCAGCACGTTCCCCCATAACCAGCCCAGAGCCTCGCTTTTTGGTCCGGGCAACAACGCAAGCAGCAGGAACGCCAGAGCGATAGACGCGGAAAACACCACACCGATAGCTGTATCCGGGCTGAGATTACCCTTATCTGCCAGCGGTCCGAGAACACCTGCCGCCAGAAGGCTGGTTACTACCGAGCTGCTGAGGGGAGATATTCCGAGGTGCAATCCGACCAGCGCGCCTGCAAAAGCCGCGTGCGAAATGCACACCCCGATAAACGACAGACGCATGGTGACGATAAGCACGCCGATGAGCGAACAGGCTACCCCCGACAGCACCGTTGCCAGCAGGGCACGTTGCATGAAACCTTCAATCCATAAAGACATCCACATCACACAAACTCCTGTTCTACCCATTTTAGCAGGGCGGACGCTGGCATCTCCGCCAGCGTTTTGCCACCTTCCATCAGCACCACACGGTCACACAGCAGGGCAAGGAAAGGCGCATCATGCGAAACAACGATGGTGGTGAGCGCGTTTGTCTCATGCACCTCGCGGATGAGCTTCGCCAGGTCGCGCACGAACTGCCAGTCCACCGAGTTGGTCGGCTCGTCCATCAATAACAGGTGAGGGGACTGTGCCAGAGCGCGCGCCAGCAGCACCCGCTGCTGTTCTCCTCCGGAAAGGTGTCCAAACGGCTTATCGGCGAGAGGTGCAATGCCCATCGCTTGCAAGGCACGGTTCGCCGCTTTGTGGTGCTGCCGGGAGGGCAGTCTCCCCCAGCCGATTTGGGCGTACTGTCCCATCATCACCACGTCTCGCGCCGAGACGGGCACGCCCGCGTCCACGCGCAGGATCTGCGGTACGTAGCCAATCCGCTGTCGCAGGTGAGGCGGGTATCTCTTCTGAACCGGCACCCCCTCGACGAATACCTCGCCGCTTTGTACAGGCACCAGCCCCAGTAAGGTACGCAGCAGAGTCGATTTGCCCGCGCCGTTGTGCCCGAACAGCCCCAACAGCTCACCCTGCTCCACCCGTAGAGACACACCGCGCAGCGCAGGCGTTTTGCCATAGGCAACCCAGACCTCGCGCAGTTCGCAAGCAGATGGTTTCATACCTTATTGTTTCATCTGTTTCTGCGCTTTTACTGCCTCCGCGACGCGCCGAACGTTCTCCCGCAGACAATTCTCCCAGCCAAGGGTATTCGCGAAGCCGCCGGGGAAGTTGCTCAGCATGACATGCTGTGCGCCCAGTTCGCGCGCCAGCTCGGCACCGGTGTTCGCGCCGCTCTGCAGGTTATCGATGACCAGACGTGCGCCCGCTCTCCTTGCGGATTCGGTCACCCGTTGCCACTCGGCGGGGGTCAGGTCTTCTGCACGTCCGTATGTGGCAACCACCTGCAGACCCATCCAGCGCAGCAACGGCTCGAGCATCTCAGAACCAACCACAGGCACGTTGGGCGCACCAGCCTGTTTCAGGCGGGTTTGCAGCTCGGCATTCAGCCTGATCGTCCGCAGACGCAGCTGCTTGAGATTGCGCTGGTAAATGGCTCTACCCGTCGGGTCTATCTGGCTGAGGATTGCCGCTACGTTCTCCGCTGCCTGCACATATGTGCCCGGAACCAGCCAGTTGCCCGGCACAGCAATACGGTAGACCTGCACCTGTTTGCCTGCTACCTCACCCACACGGTCGACGAATCGTTCGAACTGGTGGGCAAACAAAACGCCGGAGCGACTGATGGCGGCCACGTCGCCGGGGCGCAGGTCGAAGTGCCCCGGACAGGATGCGGGCGGTATCAGCACGTTGACCTGCACGTGCTCGCCGCCGATGTCCTTCAGCAAACTGCTCAGTAAGCTGGTGGTTGCGGTCAGGCGGAGCGGCTCGGCGGGCGAACCCATCGCCACACCGAGCCACAGGGCAAGCGCTATCGAGACGCTCAGCCTCTTCATGGATTCCCCTCGTAGGTGATGTCCCAGTAGTAACGCATGACGTTCTCGGGAACCGTCACCAGCGGTGCGCCGTTCGGAGTGATGGGATAGCCCCGGTCATCCGCGCGTTCGGTGTTGCTGTGGTACACGTCGGGCTTCAGCCAGCGGACGTGTCCATCCCCGAATAGCAGGTTCGAGCCTCCACCGTGAATACGGGTGACCGCCCAGAAGCAGGTCGCACCTCCTGCGAACAGTCCGGGCGGACCCACCGGCGGGCCTGCGTTGCACCGGTCCCATTCCACCACGAGGATTTTGTTCGCCGGCTGCACCACCGCTGCCATACTGCGCTCCGGAAAACCGGCGACATACGGGTCGCGATTGCCGATGTTGTAACCCTGCCCGTAATACCACGGCAGGTGTCTGCGGCTGGGACAGTAGTTAATTTCGACCGTTTTGATGTATGGCTGCAAACGGCTTTTCCACAGATAGGTGGGCGGATACACCTCGTCATAGTCGGCAGTGTACATCGCGAACGCCAGTCCAAGCTGTTTCAGGTTGCTCTGGCAGGTGGCGGCGCGCGCCTTTTCCCGCGCCTGTGCGAAGACGGGGAACAGGATTGCCGCCAGAATCGCGATAATCGCGATGACCACAAGCAGCTCTATCAGCGTGAAGCCGCTTATGCGTATCCTGTTTTTCAAAATCGTGCTACGCTTGTGCACAAAAAGAGAGCCGCTTTCAGGCAAGCAGCTTTCCAGTGGTCGTACATACCAGTTTGCCATGTTTGACACCTCTCGTGCTGATGAGTTTGTCCGCGATGGCTTGCACTTCAGCGGCAGCGCCACGAACCACCAGCACCTCCATGCAGTTGTGCTCGTCCATATGCACGTGCGTCGTGCAGACGATGGCATCCAAGTACTGGTGCTGCAGCTGCGTGAGCACGCGGGAGATTTCGCGAACCTCGTGGTTGTAGACAATGGTCACCGTGCCGACCACCTCCCCCGCGTTGCTCTCCCATTCGCTTTCCACAAGGGCGTCGCGCATGAGGTCTCGTATCGCCTCCGAGCGCGTGCGATAGCCCTTGCCTTCGATCAGACGGTCGAAGGTATCTACCAGGTCAGCCGGTATGGAGACGCCAAACCGCTTCAGCCTTGCCATCACGTAACACCTTTGAACACATTGTAGCACGAGTTGTTGGATTTGTCAAGAGGTTCCTGCCGAGCCGTCAATTCGCTGACATCAGCTGCTCGTGCTGCGCGATGACCTTCTCGAAGGCACGCGCGATTTGCTCTACCAGCTCGTCGGGTGGCTCGATGACCGGACGTAAGTGTATA
>Ga0308394_1000066_pt1 | contig 61793 bp, 58 predicted proteins | sample Hotspr2Sampleme2_FD_202366 | JGI IMG/M metagenome (GOLD analysis project Ga0308394, IMG submission 202366) | Hot spring phototrophic mat microbial communities from Mushroom Spring, Yellowstone National Park, Wyoming, United States - 20050701_me2 ...
AAATAAAGATCATCCAAACAATAGCCAACCAAGCTGCTTTAGCAATTGAAAACACAAGGTTGTTTGAAGAACTTATTGTAACAAAAGAGACATTAGAAACAAAAAAATTAGTTGACCGTGCAAAAGCACTACTTATGAAATATAGGGGAATGTCTGAAGAAGAAGCACATAGGTTTTTACAGAAGAAAAGTATGGATTTAAGAAAACCAATAAAAGAAGTTGCTTCTGCTATAATCTTAGCGTTTGAAGAAAGTTAAACTTTTAAAGTCTTTGTTGACAAAATAAAGATAATTTTGTAGAAACAAAAAATCATCCATCCACATATTCACATTCAAAAAAGGAGGGTTAAATTGTGAAGAGATTTTACGAAATAGTTTCAATTTTTGCTCCTAATATTACAGATGACAAGTTGAATACATATATAAAAAAAATCAAAGAGATAATTTCTTCATGTAAAGGTAATGTAATTAATGAAGAAAATTGGGGGAATAGAAAACTTGCCTATGAGATTAAAAAGTTTGAAAACGGAATTTATTATTTTATTTTCTGTGAAACAGAGGGTAATTCTTTACCTTCAGAGTTAAAGAAATTTTTCTCAATAAATGAAGATGTTTTAAGATATGGGATAAAAAAGGTAGTTGTTAAAAAAGAAGTTGAAAAAGAAAAAAACTATCCGATAGAACAATCAAAATCTCCAGTAGGGTCTTAAAGTAAATAATCTAAAGTATTTAATGAGTAATAAAGAATTTTATGATGAAAACAGAGTATTCTTCTCTGGAAGGTTAACACAAGACCCTATCTTAAGATATACAAAGTCAAAAGTGCCTGTTTTGAGGTTTACATTAGCAGTAAATTATTATATAAAAGAGAATAAAGAAACACTTTTTATTCCTATAGTTGTTACTTCAGATTTAGCTTTACAGTTACACTCGTTATTGAAAAAAGGTTCAGCAGTAAAGGTTGAAGGTAAACTTATAAGTCGTGTTATACAGATATCTGACCAAGAAGAGCATAAAGTTTTTGAGGTTCTTGCAAATAAAGTAGAAATATTTTCTAAAAAGGAGGAGTAAAAACATGGTGAAAATATATTATGATAAAGATGCAGATATTGAAATTTTAAAAGATAAGGTTATAGGTATAATTGGGTATGGTATTCAAGGAAGGGGTCAGTCATTGTGCCTTCGTGAATCAGGTTTAAAAGTTGTTGTTTCTGAATTAGAAGGAACTCAAAATTATGAGCAAGCAAAAAAAGATGGTTTTGAAGTTTTTTCTGCTGAAGAGATTGCAAAAAAGGCAGATATAATACAGATTTTGACTCAAGATCATGTCCAAGCAGAAGTTTATAAAAGTTCAATTAAGAAACATTTAAAAACAGGTAAAGCATTGTGTTTTTCTCATGGATTCAATATAAATTTTAAACAAATAAAACCACCAAAAGATGTAGATGTTTTTATGGTGGCACCAAAAGGTCCAGGGGCTTTGGTTTGGGAGATGTTCAAAGAAGGTAAAGGAGTTCCTGCATTGGTTACTGTTTATCAAGATGCAACTGGTAACGCAATGAAGTTAGCTTTAGCTTATGCAAAAGGTATTGGTGCTACAAGGGCAGGTGTTATTGAAACAACATTTAAAGAAGAAACAGAAACAGATCTTTTTGGAGAACAAACAGTACTATGTGGTGGAGTAAGTGCACTTATTCATGCAGGATTTGATATTTTAGTAGAAGCAGGTTATCAGCCAGAGATAGCATACTTTGAAGTTTTACATGAGTTGAAACTAATTACTGATTTGATTCAACAATATGGTATATCTGGAATGAGGAGAAGAGTTTCAAATACAGCATGTTATGGTGATTTAACCCGTGGACCAAGAGTTATAAATGATAAGGTTAGAAAAGTTATGAGAAAGATTTTAAAGGAAATACAGACAGGAAAATTTGCTCGTGAATGGATTAAGGAAAATAAAACAGGAAGGCAAAAGTTTAATGAGTTGTTAAAAAAAGGTGATGAACATCCTATTGAGGAAGTTGGAAAAAGATTGCGTGAAATGATGCCTTGGATTAAAAAGTAGTTTTGATTTTATGCTTAAAGAAGCAAGAAAGATAGTTTATCTATTTGCTTTTTTAACCATTCTTGTTTGGTGTTTAAGTTTTGTAAATAAGATATTGCTACCTGTTATAGTTTTTCTATCTATCCTTACACTTCTTTTGATAAACTTTTTTCGTGATCCCAAACGTATCGTCAAAAAAGATAGCAAAATTTTATACTCTCCTGCTGATGGTAAAATTTTTGAAATTGTTGACACAGGAAGCAATTATTGTATAAAGATTTTTATGTCAATATTTAATGTCCATATACAAAGAAGTCCTGCTGATTTAAAAGTAAAAGATATCATTTATAAAAAAGGTAAGTTTATTCCTGCAGGCAAGTTTTTATCAGATGCTGTAAATGAGCAGAATATTATAGATTTTGAAACAGATAAAAATGATAGAATTGTAGTTAAACAGATTGCAGGAGTTTTAGCAAGAAGGATTGTCTGCTGGGTTAAAAAAAATCAATATGTTTCACAAGGAGAAAAAATTGGCGCTATATTACTTGGCTCACAAGTAAACATAGAGTTTCCAAAAAATGGGTATAAAATTTTAGTTCACAAAAACCAAAAAGTTTATGCAGGAATTACTGCTTTGGCACTAAAAATTGATTAAGGAAATTTTATGAACACATTTTTGTATTTTTTTCCTACGATCTTTACTGCTGGGAATATGTTTTGTGGTTTTTGGTCAATAATTTTAAGTATAAAGGGAGATTTTGTAAAATCCTCTTGGCTTATTATTTTAGGAATAATATTAGATGGTTTAGATGGTGTTGTTGCAAGAGCAAAGAAGACAACAAGTTTTTTAGGGATAGAACTTGACTCAATCTCTGACTTTATTACATTTTGTGTTGCTCCGATTGTTTTAATATGGCAACTTGTGATGTATAAGTATTCTTTTTCAGGAGTTGTTATATGTTTCTTATACATATTTTTTGGTGCTGTAAGATTAGCAAGGTTTAATATCTCTCAATATAAGAAAGAAAAACCAACAAATTTTATTGAAGGACTACCCACCCCTGCTTCAGCAGGTGTTATCGTTTCAATTGTTTTACTTATCAGTTTAACAACTGAAATGCCAATTTCTAAAAGGCACATCACATTGTTAATAAGTATTTCACCTTTAATTTTAAATTTTCTTCCTGGTATAATTTTGTTGCTTTCAATTTTAATGGTTACAAAACTCAGATATTTGAAATTCAATAATATAAAATTGACAAAAAAAGTTTCTTTCAGATTTTTTTCTTTGGTGTTAGTAGCAATTCTTTTAATTTTAGCATATCCTGAAAGTTCAATATTTATTATATTTTCAGCTTATGTTTTATCTGGCCTTTTGGATTATATGGTGCAGATGTACAAAGTTTCAAAGAATAAATGGAATGAAAAAAGCAAAAGAAATAATTGAAGTTTGTAAAAAACTTTATTTAGAAAATTATATTACTGCTACAGATGGCAATGTTTCTGTAAAGCAGAAAGACAAAATTTTTATAACACCTAAAGGAATATCAAAAGAAAATTTGTCTTTTGATGACTTAGTAGTTTTAGATTTAAATGGAAGGAAGGTTTTTGGTAAAAGAGAACCTTCTGGTGAATATAGGATGCATTTATTGGTTTACAAAGAGAGAAAAGATATAAATGCTGTGATTCATACTCATCCTGTTTTTTCTACCTCTTTGAGTGTATGTGGATATTCTTTGTTAAAACCGATTCTTCCTGAGGTTTTCTTGATTGTAGGTGAGATTCCTATTGTAGAGTATGGAACTCCTTATACTGAGGAGTTACCAAATAAGTTGAAAAAATATGTTAAAAATTATAATGCTTTTATACTTAAAAATCATGGCTTGTTAACAATAGGAGAAAATTTAGAGATAGCATTTTTTAGGACACAGAAAGTTGAATATTTAGCAAAAATTTTTTTTATTTCAAAGATGTTTGGCAAAGTTGACTATCTCAACAAAAAACAAATAAATAAGTTATTAAAGATAAGAAATTTTGAAGGGTCAAAAAATGAATACACAAAATAATAAAAAAAGAGAAACTTGGGGAACAAAATTAGGTGTGATTTTAGCTGTTGCAGGTTCTGCTCTTGGATTAGGAAATTTTTTGAGATTTCCTGTTCAGGCAGTAAAAAATGGTGGTGGCGTTTTTATGATTCCGTATATTATTTCTTTTCTTGTTTTAGGTCTACCTTTGATGTGGATAGAATGGACTGCTGGAAGGTTTGGTGGAGGATTTGGTCACGGAACAGCTCCTGGAATATTTCATACAATGTGGCAGAAAAACCGTTTCATAAAGTATTTTGGTGTAATCGGAATTTTTGGCCCACTTGTAATCTTTATGTATTATACATATATTGAATCTTGGCTTTTAGGATATACATTTTTTTCTTTATTACCAAAATTTAATTCAGCTACAAGTGTTGAACAAATGCGTGAATTTTTGAGTTGGTATAGAGGAAGTTTTTATTCATATTTATTTTTTATCTTGACATTTTTTATAAATGTCATAGTTATATATTATGGTATTAAAAAAGGTATAGAAAAATTTTGTAATTGGGCGATGCCTGTACTTTTAGGTTTGGCAATATTTTTGGCAATTCGTGTTTTAACCTTAGGTAGTTTGAATCCTCAATTTCCACAAAATAATCCTATTAAAGGATTAGAATTTTTATGGACACCTGATTTTAGTAAACTTTTCTCACCAAAGATATGGCTTGCTGCCTCTGGACAGATATTTTTCACACTGTCAGTTGGAATTGGAGTAATACTTACCTACGCAAGTTATCTTAGAAAAACAGACGATGTGATTCTTTCAGGTTTGACATCAGCTGCTACAAACGAATTTGTGGAAGTAATTTTAGGAGGAAGTATAGTTATACCAGCAGCATTTACATTCTTAGGTCCACAAGGAGCGGTTGAGGTTGCCTCTTCAAGTGCATTTGATTTAGGTTTTATTACAATACCTATCATATTTAAACAAATTCCAATGGGTTCAATTTTTGCTTTCTGTTGGTTTTTGTTATTGTTTTTAGCAGGAGTTACTTCTTCTGTTTCTTTGGCTCAACCTACAGTTGCGTTTCTTGAAGATGAGTTTGATATACCTAAAAGAGATGCTGTTTTAATTTTTGGAATAGTTACATTTATTCTATGTCAACCTTCAATATTTTTGTTAAAACATGGTGTAGTAGATGAACTTGATTTTTGGGGTGGAACTTTTTGTTTAGTACTTTTTGGTTGTATTGAATCAATTTTATTTTCTTGGATTTTTGGTATAGATAAAGCATGGGATGAGATGCATTCAGGCGCTGATATAAAATTGCCAAAGTTTTACAAATTTATAATAAAATATATAACACCTTTAGTTCTGTTGACAATCTTAATATCCTATCTTTCTACAGAAGGAATTAATGTTATATTGTTAAAGAATGTTGATGAGAAAAATCTGCCAGTTGTTTTATTTACAAGAATATATCTTTTGACGATTTTTGTAGTTTTAGTTGTAATGGTTAGAGAAGCATGGCGTAGAAGAAGTAGATTATAAATCTTTTAAATTAATTTTTATCTTCAAGTTATTATTAAGTTGTTTGTACCACTCTTCAAGAACTGCAACCTGTTTTTCTTGCAAAAGTTCGTTGTATAATTTTTGTTTTTCTTCTTCTGTTTTCTGTTTTTTAGTTGTAAAATAATTTTCAACTTCTTGTTCAGAAAGTTTTACAGCTGAGATTATAAAATTTCTAAGTTTAAACATCGCTATACGTTTTTTACGAGATTCTTCAAATTCTTTTGGTGTAGTTTTCAATCTTAAAATTAAAGTTCTATAGTAAGTTTCTCTATCAAAATGACCATCTTTTTGAAATGCAGGGATGCTCATAATATCATAATATACTTCTTGATTTGTTACAAAAATACCATATTTTTTAGATCCTTGCCAAAAAACTTCTTCTTGGATGAGGTCTCTTAAAACTTGTTGTTTAATTGATTTTATAACTTCTTGTGTGATTTCATGCCCTTGATTCCGATAATTCTCTATATATTGATTGACGATTTTTTCAAAACGTGATTTAGAAATTTTTACTCCGTTGACAGTTGCTGCTGTATCAACTATAGATGAGTATCTAATATAACCACCAAAACCTAAAAATATACCTGCTAAAAAACCGATGATTGTTATTAAAAATATGTTTTCTCTGTTTTTTCTTAGGAATTCAAAAATATTCATAGGTAAAATAAACTATAAAAAAATAATCAATTAGTCAAGTTGACTTAAAAAACTTTATTTTGTATAATATTTTTTTTCGCAACTTGCGGGATCAACTATTAACTATCAACTATGAACTATCAACTATTAACTATAATATTTTTTTTATTATTAGGCTGTAGTAATCCAAAAAGTTTGATAAAAAAAGCTTTGGAAAATGAGAAAAATCAAAAATATGATGTTTCAGAACAAAATTATCTAAAAGTTATAATAAAATATTCAACAAGTGAGTATGTTGCTGAGGCAAAATATAGGTTAGGATTGTTGTATAAAGATGTTAAAAAGGATTATTTACAAGCAAGGATATGGTTTGCACAAGTAGTTAACCAACATAAAGAAACAGATTTTGCAAAACTTTCAGATGTTGCGATTTTAGAATCGCCAGATTATTTGGGTGCACTAGATCACAATAAGGTTGTTTTAGGAGATGTTGATACCTTTGGGAAAAATATGAAGGTTGTTTCAGAATTTAAAAAATTAGATTATGATTTGTATGAATGCAATTTCAAACTTTATGCTGGTGAACAACTTGTTAGACAAGAAAAAAGATATTATTTTAAAAAAAGTGGTGAGATTAGAGAGTATTCTGAAAATCCTAAGATTTCGAAAACAAAAAATTTAAGTTTTACTATTTTATTAAAACAGCCAATTGAAGTAGGAAACCAATGGATGACAATAAAAGAAAACAAAGAAGTTCTATATAAGATCGTAGAGACAAATTTAAAAGTTAAACTAAAAAAATTTGAGTTTGAAGATTGTATAAAAGTTTTAGAAGAGTATAAAGGTGTGCCTGGTGTAAAATATTTATATTATGCACCAAATAAAGGTTGTATAAAGATTACAACATCTTCATTAAAAGATTTAAAACAAGAATATCCTGTTTTAGAACTCGTTGAGTATTTGAAGGGAGTAAATAATTATGAAAAAATATAAAATAGCAGTAATTCCTGGAGATGGTACAGGTCCTGAAGTTATAAATGAAGGTATAAAAGTTTTAAATTCAGCAGGAGAGAAATACGGAGTAAAATTTGAGTTTGTAAAGTTTGATTTTGGTGCAGAGAGATATTTAAGAACAGGCGAAACACTTCCAGATTCTGCAATAGAAGATTTAAAAAATTTTGATGCAATATATCTTGGTGCTATAGGTGACCCTAGAGTAAAGCCAGGTATATTAGAATTAGGGATTTTGTTGAAATTAAGATTTGCATTTGACCAATATATTAATCTCCGTCCTGTAAAACTTTATAGAGAGCAGGATTGCCCTTTGAAAGATAAAAAACCAGAAGATGTTGATTTTGTTGTCATAAGAGAAAACACTGGTGGTGTTTATACTGGAATTGGCGGAGTTCAGCAAAAAAATACAAAAAACGAAGTTGCAACACAGGTTATGTTATATTCTTACTTCCAGGTTGAAAGATGTATAAGGTATGCTTATGAATATACAAGAAAAAGAAATAAGAAGAAACAGTTAACTTTAGTACATAAAACAAATGTGTTAACATATTGTGGTGACTTATGGTGGAGAGTTTTTCAAGAAGTAGGCAAAGATTATCCTGATATAAAACAAGATTATAATCATGTAGACGCCTGTTGTATGTGGATGGTTAAAAGTCCTGAATATTACGATGTAATAGTCACTGAGAATATGTTTGGTGATATTATAACAGACCTTGCCGCAATAATTCAAGGAGGATTAGGTATTGCTGCAGGTGGGAATATTAATCCTGAAGGTATATCTATGTTTGAACCAATGGGTGGTTCTGCGCCAAAGTATACTGGGCAAAATGTGATAAACCCACTTGCTGCTATATTTGCTGCGTCAATGATGATGGATGTATTGGGTGAGGAAAAAATTTCTTCTTTAATTGATGAAGCGATAAAAAAAGCACTTTTAAGTGGTAAAATAAAGAGTTTATCTGCTGGTAAGATGGGACTTTCTACTACAGAAGTTGGAGATTTAGTTGCAAGTTTGGTGTAATAATAGTTATTAGTTCATAGTTTATAGTTAATAGTTCATCCCGCAAGTTGCAGAATTTAGTTTAGAAAGGAGTTTTAGAAGTTATGTATAACATAGCAGTAGTTGGTGCAACAGGCGCTGTAGGACAAGAAATGCTTCATATGCTTGAAGCAAGAAACTTTCCAGTAAAAGAGATTTATCCATTTGCTTCAAGTAGGTCTAAAGGCAAAAAAGTTTTTTTTAAAAATAAAGAATACGAAGTTATTGAATTAACAAAGGAAAATGTTAAAAAATTCTCCAAAAATATCCAACTTGCATTATTTTCTGCTGGTGCTTCTGTCTCAAAAGAGTTTGCTCCTATATTTGCAGAGGAAGGAATTTTTGTAGTTGATAATTCTTCTTGTTGGAGGATGGAACCGAATATTCCTTTAGTTGTCCCTGAAGTTAATCCTCATACACTTTCAAAAGATAAAAAAATTATTGCAAATCCAAACTGTTCTACAATACAGATGGTGGTTGTTTTAGCACCGATACATAAAGTTGCAAAAATTAAAAGAATAATTGTTTCAACATATCAATCAGTATCAGGTGCAGGCGGAAAAGCTATGATAGAACTTTTTGAAGAAACACAGAAAGTTATAGAAAATCTAAAAAGACAACCATCTTTAATTACAAAGCACAATACTCCTTTTTTAATAGAAAAACAGCAACCTTCTGTTTTTCCAAAACAGATTGCTTTTAATCTTATCCCACAGATTGATATTTTTTTACAAAATTTGTATACAAAAGAAGAGATGAAGATGGTCAATGAGACAAGGAAAATTTTGGAGTCTCCAGATATAAAAATTTCAGCACAATGTGTAAGGGTTCCTGTATTTAGAGCACATTCTGAATCTGTTTGGATTGAAACAGAAAAGAAAATTTCACTAAGAGAGGTAAAAGATATTTTATATTCAGCAAAAAATGTAAAGGTTGTTGATGATCCATTTAATCCAGATGCAAGTTTAAGGTACCCAACACCTGTAGAATGTGCACAACATCAAATAACTTATGTAGGAAGAATTAGAGAAGATTTATCTTGCGAAAATGGTTTTGTATTTTGGATTGTCTCTGATAATTTACTAAAGGGTGCAGCTCTTAATGCTGTTGAGATATTAGAGGAGATGATAAACAGAAACATTGTTTAGTATTTTATAATCTCTTATAGGGGATTTTTATGAAAAAACTTATAGTTAATGCCGATGATTTCGGCTTTAACACAAAAATAAACCAAGGTATTATACATTCATATAAAAATGGTGTTGTTACATCTACAAGTTTGATGGTTACTAAGGAAGGTTTTGAAGATGCTGTAAATTTAATAAGAGACAATCCAAAGCTCTGTGTTGGTATTCATATTGATTTAGACCAATTTTTTGAGATAGACCACGCAAAAGGTGTGATTTCAGGGTATAGACAAAATCCACTGCCAATTGAAGAAATAACTTCAGAGATTAAGAAACAAGTAGAGCTGGTTTTATCAAAAGGTATAACGATAGACCATCTTACAGGACACCACCATGTTCATCTTGTAGATGAGGTTTTTCCTATAGTGGTTTCTTTAATGAAAGAATACAAAATTTCTGCAATGAGGTTTCATAAAAAAATTTTATATAATCAGGATAAATATGAAGAGTTTAAATCAATGTTAGATTCTAATGGAATTGTTTATTCACCACATTTTATTGAGGGTTGGTATTGGGGAAATATTGATGAAGTATTTACTATTGCAGAACTTATGACACACCCTGGTTATGGCGAAGTATGGCGAGAATACGAACTTTCATCAAGTTGTGATATAAAATTAAAAATGTATCTAAGAGAAAAAAATATAGAACTTATAACCTACGCTGATCTTGTAGAAGAGTTTAAAACAAAGGGCAATTAGTTGTTAAATTGTGAATATTTATAAAATTGTAGTTGAATATAATGGAAAAAATTTTTATGGAAGTCAAATCCAATGTTCTTTGAGAACAGTTGAAGGAGTACTTAAAGATGTATTATCTCAGTTGTTAAATAAAAAATTTAAACTTGTGTTTGTCTCTAGGACAGATAGAGGAGTACACTCTTTGTGTAATATAGCAAAACTTAGTTGTAATAATAAAATAGATACTAAGACATTTTTAGAAAAAATTAATTTTTTACTTCCAAAAGATTTACAAGTTAAAAAGATTCTTAGTTTAAAAAAAGATTTTAATCCAAGAAAAGTTAAGTATAAAATTTATCAGTATACAATATACAATTCAAAAAACCTTCCAACATTGTATAGTGATTATGTTTGGTGGATAAAAGAAAAATTGTCATTATCAAAACTTAAGAAAGCAGCAAAGATTATTTCATCACAAAAAAATTTTAGTTTTGCAACAACTAAAGATTTTGTTGACACAAAAAAAAGTGTTATTTGTAAAATTGAGATAAAAGTTTCAAAATCCCAGGATTTTATAAAGATAAATTTTAAAGGAAGTAGATTTTTACATAGGTTAGTTAGAAACATTGTTGCTTTATTAGTTGAGGTTGGGAAAGGCAAGATTTCTTTTGAAGAGCTTAAAGATATAATTAAGAATTGGAAGTATTGTAAGTTAAAACCAGCTCCACCACAAGGTTTAATTTTGTTAAAAATAGTTTTATAATTATGCCAAAAAATATAATAAATGAAATAACAAAGAAGTTTTCTTCAATAATTAAACAGACAACAAAAATTATTAAGCAAGATGCGGTTTATGGTATAAGGTTAGGTAAATTAAAAATTAAAGAGATGAAGTTAGAACAAAAGAAATTGGAGAAGTTAATAGAAATAGGCAGAAAAACATATCAACTTTATAAAAAAGGTTTAATCAAAGAAGAGGAATTACAAAAATTGTGTAATCAACTTTCAATACTTGAAAAATCCGCAAAAGAATATCATACTCTTGGTGAAGAATATTTGAAGAATATAAAGCTATGAAAGAATTTTTAAAAAATATTGGCTGTGTGATACTTGCTGCTGGTGAAGGGACAAGGATGAAATCCGATGATAAACCTAAGTTATTGTTTGAAATATGTGGTAAAAGTATTATAGAATTTGTTTTAGAAACAGTTAGTAAAATTAATTTTGAAAAAGTTTATATTGTTGTTGGTTTTAAAGCTGATATGATTAAACAGAACATTTTGAATTCAAAGTTTATAAGTGATAATTTTAAAAAGAAGATCGTTTTTGTAGAACAAAAAAAACGCCTTGGTTCAGGTGATGCTTTAAAACAGGTTAAAAAAGTTGTTGACAAAAATATTAAATATCTTTTAGTTCTTTCAGGAGATGTTCCTTTGATATCAAAACAAACTATAGAAAATCTCATTAATGCACATATTGTTTCAAAAACAGAGTGCAGTGTTTTAAGTGTTATGATGGAAAATCCTTATGGATATGGTAGAATTATAAGAGATTTTTCAAAAAAATTTGTTGAGATTGTAGAAGAGACAGAGTTAAAAGAGGAACAAAGAACTATTAAAGAAGTTAATGCTGGTATTTATGTTTTTAGTTTGCCGATTTTATGGAAAGCAGTTTCTAAAATAAGTCCAGACAATAAAAAGGAAGAATATTTTATCACAGATGTAGTAAGATATTTGTCATCTAAACAAACAGTTTTATGTAAGGATTCTCAAGAAGTTAAAGGTGTAAATACAAGAAAAGATCTTGCAGAGATAGAAGAGATTGTTAGGGAAAAAATTTTAGAAGATTTGATGATAAATGGTGTTACAATAAAAATGCCGGAAACTGTTTATATTGACTTTAGATCAAAAGTTGGTGTTGCAACCGAGATATTACCAGGGAGTATAATCTTAAATTCTAAAATAGGAGAAAGTTGTATAATCGGACCATATAGTGTTTTAATAAATACTTTAGTTAAGGATAAAACAGAGGTTGTTTACTCATACATTAGAGATTCTAAAATAGGAAGTGGGTGTAAAATTGGGCCATTTAGCAGAATCCGTCCTAATACAACAATAGAAGATAATTCAAGGATAGGTAATTTTGTGGAAGTGAAAAATAGTTATATTGGCAAAAATACAAAAGTGAATCACCTCTCTTATATTGGAGATACTACTTTGTTTGAAGATGTTAATATAGGTGCTGGCACAATAACCTGTAATTATAACGGTGTAAATAAATATAAAACAATAATTGGTAGAAGAGTATTTGTAGGCTCAAATGTAAATTTGGTTGCACCAATTAAGATAGGAGATAATGTAGTTATAGCAGCAGGTTCAACTATTACAAAAGATGTTCCTTCAAACACTTTTGTCATTGCGAGAGCACAAGAAGTTCAAAAACCAAACCATAGAATAGTAAGACGTTTATTAAGGAGTAGAAGAAATGAAAACTGAATTTCGTTCACAGTTTAATGAATTAAAAGTTTTTAGTGGTAATGCAAACAAAGATCTTTTTAATGAGATAATTTCATATTTAGGGATTCCTGAAGGAAAAATTTATGTTGGAAGATTTGCAGATGGTGAGATAGAAGTAAAGATTGAGGAGAATATTCGTGGGAAAGATTGTTTTATTGTACAACCAACTTGTCCTCCTGTGAATGAAAATTTAATGGAACTTTTGGTTATAATAGATGCATTAAAACGTGCTTCTGCAGCAAGAATTACCGCTGTGATACCATATTTTGGTTATGCAAGACAGGATAGAAAGTCAGAGCCAAGGGTCCCTATAACTTCAAAACTTGTAGCAAACTTAATTGTTGCAGCAGGAGCAAATAGAGTTTTGACGATGGATTTGCATGCAGGACAAATCCAAGGGTTTTTTGATATTCCAGTGGACCATTTATTTGCAACACCAGTTTTTTTAGATTATTTTAATAATCATAAAGATACAAAAAATAAAGAGGATGTAGTAGTTGTTTCACCAGATGCTGGCGGTGTTGAACGTGCAAGAGCATTTGCAAAACGTCTTAATACATCATTAGCAATTGTAGATAAAAGAAGACCTGCATCAAACCAGGCAGAGATTATGAATATAATTGGAGATGTTAAAGATAAAGTGGCGATTGTTTTTGACGATATAATAGATACAGGTGGTACAATGCTAAAAGTTGTTGAGAGATTAAAAAAAGAAGGTGCGAAAAAAGTTTTTGCAGCATGTACACATCCTGTATTGAGCCGCGATGCTGATAAAAAAATCTTAGATTCGCCATTAGAACAATTAGTTGTAACTAATACAATACCTCTTAATAATAAGAAAAATGAAAAAATTGTAGTTTTATCAGTTGCAAAACTTTTAGCAGAAGCAATTAAAAGAATACATCTCAATACTTCAATTAGTGAATTATTTGTTTAACTTTTTAATTGATTCTATGAAGAAAAAAGTATGAAAAGAGCAGAAAATTAGCCACTGAGGACACTGAAGGTACTGAAAAACATAAGATTAACCACGAATCCAGAAAATTGCGGGATGAATTGACACAAAAGAAAGATATGAGTAGATAGTAGTAAGTAGAAAGTAGGTAAGATGTAAGGTAGTGAGGGAGAAAAAAATTGTAGGGCAAGGATTTATCCTTGCAAAATTTGGTATCCGCAGGCTTCAGCCTGCGCAAATAATAGTAGTTAGTAGAAAGTAAGTAAGGTGTAAGGTAGTGAGGGAGAATAATAGTAGGAAGTAGAAAGTATGAAGGTGTTAGGTATTTGTAGGGCATGGCTTTAGCCGTGCAAAATATAGTTTAAATTCAGTGATTTCAGTGGCTTCAGTGACAAAATATGGAATTATAGAAGAAAGTTTCAAGAACTTTTTAATTGAAGGGAGAAATTGTTTATGAGTGAAGAAATAGACATCATAGCAGAGAAAAGGGAAATATCAACAAAAGGAGTTTTAAAACAACAGAGGGCGAAAGGCTATATCCCAGCAGTTTCTTATGGAAGTAAGCATCAGAACTTAAACTTGTGGGTAAAGTATAAAAATATTGTTGATTTAATAAAAAAAGGTTCTATAGAAGGAACGGTCTTCAATCTAAAAGTTGACTATAAAAAATATCCAGTTATTATAAAAGAAATTCAAAGGGAGCCAATAACAGACAAACCTATACATATTGATTTCCAAATAGTATCGCTTAAAGAGAAGATTGAGGTAAAAGTTCCGATACATCTTGTTGGAGAAGAAACAGCATTAAAACTTACTGGTGGTCTTATAGATTTTCCTCTAAGAGAAGTAAGAATAAAATGTTTACCTCGGGATATACCAAAATACATTGAAGTTGATGTTTCAAATCTAAAGATAGGACAATCTATAACAGTAAAAGATATACCTCAAGAAAAGTTTACAATCTTAGAGGCACCTGATACAATTGTTGTGCACATAATTTCAAAGAAAGTTGAAGAAGTGACACCGACACCAGAAGCAGTAGCAACACCTACTACGCAAGAACCAGAAGTCATTACTAAAGGAAAGAAAGAAAAAGAGGAGACAGGAACAACGACTTCTGAAGAAGAGAAAAAGAAATAAATTTTTTAAGGTTAACCAAAGGAGAGAATAATGAAAATTAAATATGTTTTCTATAAAGCTCTTTTATTAATTATTTTTATTTCAGGATGTGCAACTTTAGGCAATTATTGGTCATTGGTTACAGTACCACAAGAAAGTGGATTAAAACTTGCAAAGATTACTGATAAAGAGGATTTATTGGATACTGAGCAACCATTTGCAATAAGTAAAGATGGTAAAAAAATAGCCTTTACTTCTTGGAAATCAGGAAACGGAGACATTTATATAAAGACATTAAAAGGTGGTAAAGGAATAACTCAGCGAACCTCAAGAGCAGAGACAGAAGTTCAACCAAGTTTTTCACCTGATGGTTCACAGATAGTTTTTTGTGCACCACGAGATGATGGCTGGCACATATATATGATTCAAGCAGAAGCGGGTTCTGCAATAAAACAAATCACAACTTCATCACCGAGATATGCATATTACCCATCTTTTTCTCCAGATGGGAAGAAAATTTTATTTTATTCAGTTGACTATTATTTTAATCCAAATACTCAAAATTGGGAGATGAGAGACACAACTATTTGGACATACGAAATTGATACAGGAATGTTGACACAATGGGCATCTGGATTGCTGCCAAAATTTACTCCGGATGGTGAAAAAATAATTTTTAAAAAACAAACATCTGGCGATAAATATTATGGATTATGGATGTTAGATTTAAAAACTGGTGCTGGAACACATATAGTTGGAGGACAAGATTTTGGTATATGGCAGTTTGATATTTCACCTGATGGTAAAAAAATTGTGTTTTCTTCAGATAAAGACACAAAAGATTCTTCTAAAGAAAAAAGGAATGCTAATTTGTGGATAGTAAATATTGATGGTACGGGACTTACACAATTGACATTTCATATGTCGGATGACATATGGCCAGTTTGGTCACCTGATATGACAGGAATATATTTTTTATCATCTCGTGGAGAAGAAAAAAAAGATATTATGAATATATGGAGGATAGAATATGAAAACAAATAAAGTTTTATTAAAACTTTCAGGAATTATTTTTGTATTAACAGTTTTTTTGATAAATGTTTCTTCAGGTCCACCTCCTGGGGTAAGTGGTGGAACAGCTGTACAAACTACAGCATCATCTATTGAAAACAAAACAAGGTTTACATTCAGTATTGGTTCATACAAACCTAGCTTAAGTATGATAAATGAAGATTTGAAGCACTATGGATTAGACCCTATAGGTGCCTCTAGTTTATATACGATAGGGATAAGTGGCGGTAAGAAGGTCCCCATTATACTTAATTTTTTATACTGGACAGGAAGTTCTAAATCGGTTTCTTTTAAAGAAACTATAAATATGTATATTTTGGGTGTTGGTGGCAGTTTATGGAATATAGCAAAACTTTTTCCAAAAGAATATTCAGATTATTTTAATTTAAATTGGAATTTTGTGGTAAGAGATGTTTTTGCAACTTTAAAAGACGAATCTTTAAGCAGTAATACTTATGTGTTGTATACTACTTTTAATTTAGATTTAGGCACTGGATTTGAGTTAGAAGTTTTTCCATTAAAAAATTATAAGAATTTTTCAGTTTCATTAGGCGTAGATTTTATATTTTTAAGTTTACCTTTTTTATCATTTGAAGTTTGGGAGTCAAATATACCAGGGGTGAAATACGGTGATAAATATAAAAATTATAAAGGTGAAGATATGACTTTAGAAACCAATGGTAATATTTTAAAATTTGGATTTAATTTATATTTTTAAATTTTCTCTTTTAGGAGTACTTAGATGAAAATCAAACTTATTGTTGGTTTAGGAAATCCTGGAAGAGAACATATTTATGATAGGCACAATATAGGTTTTATGATCATTGATTATATGTCTAATAAGTTTAATTTCAAATTGTTCAACCACAGAGATTTTTCTATAGGGAGAAAAAAAATATCCGGTAGAGAAAGCCATTTCTTAAAACCACTAACCTATATGAATTTAAGTGGATTAGCAGTTAAACAATATATAGAGAAAAAAGAAATATCTCCTCAAGAAGTTCTTGTTATAACAGATGATTTTTCAATAAATTTAGGCACGATAAGGGTCCGCCAAAGAGGTTCTTCAGGAGGGCATAATGGCTTAGGTTCTGTGATTGAGTGGTTAAAAACAGAATATATTCCGAGGTTGAGGATAGGAATAGGACCTGTTCCAGAAGGTGTTGATCCAAAAGATTTTGTATTACAAAAATTTTCTCGTGAAGAGCTTCCTATTGTAGCAAAGGTGAAAGATGAGGTTGTGGAGTTAATAAAAAAAATAGTAAAAGAAGGAGTAGAAAATTTGACAGTAGAAGTGAAATGAGTTAATGAGTTGATGGGTTATTGAGTTAAGAGTTATTAGTTTAGAGTTTAAAACCCAATAAACCCATAAACCCACAAACTCAATAACTCTTTTTACTGGGTGCGTAGCTCAGTTGGTTAGAGTGCCGCTTTGACATGGCGGAGGTCACAGGTTCAAGTCCTGTCGCACCCAGTTTGTTTGGTTTATAGAGTTTATGAGTTTATAGTGTTATAGAGTTTGAGATGATAATAAAGAAACTTGTAGAGCAAAGTTTTGTCATTGTTTAAAGTAAGTTAAAAATTAACATTGATGAACAACTCAAAAAATTTTGATTTACAAACATTAAGACATTCTGCTTCTCATATAATGGCTTCCGCGGTTGTTGAACTCTTTCCTGGGACAAAATTAGGTATAGGACCTGCAATTGAAGATGGATTTTATTATGACTTTGATATTCCTACAAAAATTTCTGAAGACGACTTACCAAAAATTGAACAAAAAATGCGTGAGATTATAGAGAAAGATTATAAATTTTTAAGACAAGAAATCTCTAAAGAAGAAGCAATAAAGTTGTTTAAAGAAAAAAAAGAGACATACAAGTTGGAGTTATTACAAGAGATTCCAGATGAAAAAGTTTCAATTTATATACATAATAACTTTGTTGATCTATGTCGTGGACCACATATAAATTCTACAGGAGAACTTAAATATTTTAAGTTGTTATCAATTTCAGGAGCGTATTGGCGTGGTAATGAAAAAAATCCCCAACTTGTTCGTATATATGGCACAGCATTTTTTACTAAAGAAGAACTTGAAGAATATTTAAATAAACTTGAAGAAGCTAAAAAAAGAGACCATAGAAAACTTGGAAAAGAATTAGAACTTTTTGATATTTTTGAAGAAGAATTTGGCAGTGGACTTGTTTTTTGGCTACCCAAAGGTGCGGTTATAAGAAAGATTATAGAAGATTATTTAAGAGAATTTCATCTTAAAAATGGTTATCAAATTGTCTATACACCACATGTTGCGAAATCAAATTTGTGGGAGATCTCAGGACATTTAAGTTTTTATTCTGAATATATGTTTTCTCCTATGGATGTAGAAGGTCAGAAATATATTATTAAACCAATGAATTGTCCAGGTCATGTTTTGATTTATAAATCAAAGTTGCGTTCTTATAAAGAACTTCCGATTAGATTTTTTGAACTTGGAACTGTTTATAGATATGAACGTTCTGGAGTTTTGCATGGGCTTATGCGTGTTAGAGGTTTTACTCAGGATGATGCTCATATTTTTTGTACACCAGAAACTGTTGAAGATGAAATTCTAAGATTGTTGGATACTGTAGTTATGGTGTTAAGTAAATTTGGATTTAAAGAATATAGTATAAAGTTGTCAACAAGACCTGAAAAATTTATCGGTGATTTAGAACATTGGGAACTTGCAGAGAACGCTTTAAAAACAGCTCTTGAGAAAAAAAATTTAAAGTATGAAATAGACCCAGGCGAGGGTGTCTTTTATGGTCCTAAGATAGATTTAAAAATTAAAGATGCAATAGGAAGACTGTGGCAGTGTTCTACAATACAAGTTGATTTTAATTTGCCACAGAGATTTAATGTTAGATATAGAGATAAAGATGGACAAGATAAATATGTTATAATGATACATCGTGCATTGTTAGGTTCTCTTGAAAGATTTTTTGCAGTACTTATAGAGAATTATGCAGGTTTATTTCCTTTATGGCTTTCTCCTGTTCAAGTAAGAATTTTGCCTATAAGTGAGAAATTTATTGAGTATGCAAATGAAGTTAAAATTAAACTTGAAAGAGAGAATTTTAGAGTTGAAATAGATGATGCATCTTCAACCTTGCAGTATAAAATTCGTGAAGCAATAAAGCAAAAAATTCCATATCTTGTAATATTAGGACAAAAAGAGCTACAAAATAAAGAAGTTTCTGTGAGACAATATGGTTCTGAAAAAACAAATACTTATAAAATAGATGAATTTATTGAAAACTTAAAGAAACAAATAAGTGAGCGAAATTAGTTAATAGTTCATAGTTAATAGTTCATAGTTAATAGTTATTAGTTCATAGTTGAAAACCAATTAACTCATAAACTCTATTAACTTAAATAGGAGGGTTAAAAATAAATTATGGATTTTAGGAGATATAGAGTAAATCAGTATATAAGAGCAAAAGAAGTAAGGGTAGTAGATGAAAATGGACAGCAGTTAGGTATTATGTCTTTGCAAGAGGCACTACAGAAAGCACAGCAGTTAGGACTTGATTTAGTAGAGATAGCACCACAAGCAAATCCTCCTGTTTGCAAAATTATAGATTTTTCAAAATTCAAATATCAACAAGAAAAGAAAGAAAAAGAGTTAAGAAAAGCAAAGAGATTATCAGAGATAAAAGAGATTTATATAAAGCCAACGATTTCAGAACATGATTTGCAAATTAAATTAAATCACATAAAAGAATTTCTTGAACATTCACATCCTACAAAGGTTACGATAACTTATTTAGGTAGAATTGCAGAATTTTTTGATGAAACATCACAGAAGTTAGTTGACAAGATTACGAATGAATTGAAAGATTTTGGCATTGTTTCAAATGTTAAAAAAGATAAAAATAAAGTTTTGTTAATGATTGAACCGAAGAAAAAGAAATAGTATATTAGTTAATAGTTGATAGTTTTAAATGTTAAAGGAGTGAAAAAATGAAGATAAAATCACATAGTGGAGCAAAAAAGAGATTCAAATTTACAAAATCAGGGAAAATAAAATATAAGAAGGCAGGATTGAGACATTTGTTAATAGGTATGTCTTCAAAACGTGCAAGAAGGTTAAGAAAACCAGATATATTAGATGATTCAAATGCTTTGGTTGTGAAACGAAAGCTCCCTTATGGTAGGTAGTTTTTAGAAAGTGTTCCAGAAGATCATTAAACAGGATTAGATACTTATAAGTTAAAATTTTTTAATCTTAGGAGGGGGTTGATGATTAATAATAGAAGAGAAGATATTTATCCAGTGAATAATCCAAAACCTTATATTGTTGTTCCTAAGCTACCTCCAAAATTACAAAATCTTTTAGATATAGCTTACAACTTATGGTGGGTTTGGAATAGTGATGCTTTTGAGTTGTTTAGAAGGATTGATAGGGAGTTATGGGAAGAAGTCAATCACAATCCTATACAACTTTTAGGTAAAATACCAAAGGAAAAACTTTTAGAACTTGAAAAGGATGAAAGTTTTATATCCCATCTTAATGAAGTTTATGCTCAACTACAAAAGTATCTCTCATTACAGACATGGTTTTTTAAAGAGTTTGATAAAGAACATCATAATTGTAAAATAGCATATTTCTCTATGGAATACGGACTTACAGAATGTATCCCAATGTATTGTGGTGGTTTAGGTGTTCTTGCTGGAGATCTTTTTAAATCCGCATCAGATATGGGTTTACCAATGGTAGGTGTTGGTTTAGCATATAGATATGGGTATTTCAAACAACATTTAACAGATGATGGTTGGCAAAAAGAGGAATATGAAGAATTACATTTTTTCCGCCTTCCAATGAAAAGGATGTCAGATTCTTCAGGTAAACCTTTGAGATTTTTTATTACATTGCCAAGGTTGACACAGGATTATTCTAAAACTTCTTTACAAGATGAAAAAGTTTTCTTTGAAGTATGGGAAGTGAAAATTGGAAGGAATACCCTTTATTTACTAAGCACAGATGTTCCTGAAAACACTCCAGAAAACAGAGCAATAACTTATCATTTATATGGTGGTGATCAAGAGACAAGAATTAGACAAGAGATAGTTTTAGGTATTGGGGGAGTAAAGTTTTTGAAAGAGTTGAATATCAATCCTACAGTTTGGCATATGAACGAAGGACATTGTGCTTTTGTTGTGTTGGAAAGAATAAGGCAGTGTATGAAAGAAAAGGAACTTTCATTCAATGAAGCCAAAGAGTTTGTAACAAAGACATCAATATTCACAACACATACTCCAGTACCTGCAGGAATAGATGTTTTTAGTAGTGATTTGATAAAAAAATACTTTAGTAAATACTGTGAGGAATTAGGTATAAGTATAGAACAGTTATTGATCTTAGGTAGAGAAAATCCTTTGGATAAAAATCAAGGTTTTTCAATGGCTGTTTTTGCTATAAGAAATAGTGAGTTTATTAATGGTGTAAGTAAGCTTCACGGTATTATATCTCGTAATATGTGGAAAAATTTATTTCCTAACTTACCATTGTTTGAGATCCCGATTACTCATATTACTAATGGTGTACATACTAATACTTGGATTTCAAACGAGTTTGCAGGGTTGTTTGACAGATACATCGGTCCTCAATGGAAGGATGAACCAGAGGATCAAAGTATTTGGCAGAGAATCAAAGATATTCCTGATGCTGAACTTTGGCGTTCACATGAAAGAAGAAGAGAACGGCTTGCAGCATTTGTTAGAAAAAAACTAAAAGAACAACTAATTCATAGTGGTGCTACAAGGACAGAGATAGAACGTGCAGAAGAGGTTTTAGACCCCGAAGCATTAACAATAGGTTTTGCAAGAAGGTTTGCAGAATATAAGAGAGCAACTTTAATATTTAGGGATCTTAACAGATTGAAAAAGATTTTGCTTGATAAAGAAAGACCTGTACAGATTATAATTTCTGGTAAAGCTCATCCATTTGATAATATTGGTAAGGAGTTGATAAAATATATTATTCAGCTTACACGAGACCTGGAACTTAAGAATAAAGTAGTTTTTATAGAAGATTATGATATGAGGGTAGCGCATTATCTTGTTCAAGGTTGTGATGTTTGGTTAAATCTTCCAAGGAGACCACTTGAAGCCTCTGGTACAAGTGGGATGAAAGCTGCTGTGAATGGTGTTTTAAACATATCTGTTTTAGATGGTTGGTGGGATGAAGCATATGATGGAGAAAATGGTTGGGCCATAGGTGGTGTAGAAGAATACACTGGTTATAATTTGCAAGACGAGATAGAAAGTAGAATTTTATATGATGTTTTGGAAAAAGAGGTAATACCTTTGTTTTATACTCGTGGAAATGATGGTTTACCAAGAGGATGGATAAAAAAGATGAAGTCTTCAATGATGAGTATAGGTCCAAGGTTTAACTCCCATAGATTAATTGAAGATTATACAAGAAAATTTTATCTCTTAGCAGATAAAAATTACTGGGAGTATGAGAAAGATAATTTCCAACTTACAAAAACTTATACCTATTGGTTGGAAAAGATTACTTCTAATTGGGAGAAAATAAAATTTGTTGAAGTAAAAGATAATATCCAGGAATCTAATTATAATGTAGGAGATAAGATTGAAGTAATCACAAAGATTTACCTTGATAAAATCCTTCCAGAAGATATATCAGTACAACTCTATTGGGGATATTTAGATTCAAAAAATAGGATCTCTGAACCAAAAATAAAAGAAATGGAATTTGTTGCAAATGAAGGACAAAATTTTGTATATAAAGGAGAAATAGAAGTTGACAGAGTTGGCCATTGTGGATATGTCTTAAGGATTTTACCTAAATTTAAAAACTCAATAGTTTATAAACCTAACCTTATAAAATGGTTTTAATATAGTAGATGTGTGGACACATTCACTCATCTACTTATTTTCATTCTAAAGGAGGTGAAAAATATATGGAGGAAAAAGAATTTTTAACACCAAGTAGTACTTCAGCAACTTCAAAGATGGAAAGAAAGATAGAAGTAATGCCGCAGATAACTGATCTGCCACAAAGCTATGGTGATACTAAGATAGTTTTGTTACCGAGGGATCCTTGGTGGTGTTTTGCTTATTGGGAGATAGGAGAACAAACTTTGCAACAGATCAGAAACTTATATGGAGATAATGTTCAATATCTGATTCGTGTTTATGATGTTACAAATGTTGAAGACTTCAATGGACATAATGCAAACAGATATTTTGATATATATATAAATCTTGAAGCAAAAAATTGGTATATAAATCTTCCAGAAGTAAATCGCAGTTGGTGTGTAGATTTAGGAATAAAAGCGTCAGATGGTAAGTTTGTTACAATTGTTAGATCAAATATAGTTTTAATGCCGAGGTTTGGCGTTTCTCCATTAACTGATGCTCAATGGGCAGTTTTACAGAGAGAGTTTGAAAGATTGCTTGAATTATCTGGTGTTTCTATGATAGGTAAAGGTTCTTTTGATATTGCAAAGTTAATGAAAGAAAGGTGGGAAGAACTTTTAGCAATTTCACAACAGCCGCAGTTTATAAGTTCGGGCTTTGTTTCTTCCTTAGCTAAGAAAGAACAACCAAAGGAACAAGAGTTTTATCTCAAAGCTGATACAGAACTGATTGTTTACGGAGAGACAATGCCAAATGCTAAGTTGTATATTGGTGGTGAGGAATACAAACTTTCATTTGATGGAAGATTTTCTTTAAGGATGCTGTTGCCCGACGGTGAAAAGGTTATACCTATAAAAGCTGTCTCAGCAGATGGTACAATGGAAAAACAGATAACTTTTGTAGTTACAAGGAAAAGCGAAAGAAAATAATCTTTAATTACTTATCTTTTTTAATCACCTTTTAAGTTAATAAGATAGAAAGGGGTGTTTTTTATGCCTGAAGGATATTGGTGTTTAGTTTTGCATAATCATCTGCCATTTGTTAAACATCCAGAGTATGATGATTTCCTTGAAGAAGATTGGTTTTATGAAGCAATTACAGAGACTTACATTCCTTTGATTGCTGTTTTAGAAGGTTTATTAAGAGACAATATAGATTTTAGGATAACTCTGTCACTTACCCCACCTCTTTGCAATATGATGGAAGACAAATTGTTACAAGATAGATATTATAAGAGGTTGTTAAAGTTAATAGAACTTGCAGAGAAAGAGGTTTGGCGTCTTCATGGACAGGAGCCATTTTTTACTACTGCTAAAATGTATAGAGATAAATTTAAGTTAGTAATGCAGATTTATGAAAAGTATAACAGAAATTTGTTGAATGCATATAAAAGTTTGTTAGAGACAGGGAAGGTTGAAATAATTACTTGTAATGCAACACATGGATTTTTACCGCTCATCTCATCTGATAGAGTAAGAAGGGCACAGATAAGAATGGCTGTTAAAGATTATGAATCAAAATTTGGTAAAAAACCAAAAGGTATGTGGCTTGCAGAGTGTGCTTATACTTATGGTTTGGACAAGATTTTAAAAGAATGTGAAATTCAGTATTTCTTTGTAGAAGCACATGGTATTCTATACGGAGAACCAAGACCGAGATATGGTGTTTTTGCACCTGTTTATACACCAAATGGTGTTGCTGTTTTTGGCAGAGATATGGAGACCGCACATCAGGTATGGTCTGCAGATGTTGGTTATCCTGGAGATCCCAATTATAGAGAGTTTTATAGAGATGTTGGGTATGATTTAGAATATGAATATATAAAGCCATATTTACATTCAGACGGTGCAAGAAGAAATATTGGGATAAAATATTATCGTGTAACAGGAAGAGTTGGTTTAGATAAAAAAGAACCATATGTACCCCAATGGGCACAAGAAAAAGCAGCAGAACATGCTGGTAATTTTATGTTTAACAGAGAACATCAAATAAGATATTTAAGGAACATTTTTGATAGGGAACCAATAGTTGTTTCAATGTATGATGCAGAACTTTTTGGGCATTGGTGGTTTGAAGGACCTGATTTTCTTAACTTTTTATTTAGGAAAATCCAATATGACCAAAATGTTTTTAAACCTATTTTACCCACTGAATATTTAGAAAAATATCCTAAAAATCAAGTTTTACAACCAACAGCTTCATCTTGGGGAGATAAAGGTTATTTTGAAGTTTGGCTTAATGGATGCAACGATTGGATATACAGACACTTGCACAAATGTGAAGAGTTGATGTGCTCTGCTGTTGATACATATCACCAAAGTGTAATTTCAGGTGATGAGTTGAAAAGGCGTGTGTTAAACCAACTTGCAAGAGAACTTTTTTTAGCACAATCCTCAGATTGGGCATTTATAATGACTACGCAGACACATGTGGAATATGCACATAGAAGAACAAAGGAACATGTTTCAAATTTCTTAAGGCTTTATCATCAACTGAAAGAAAACAGCATAGATACGAATTTTTTAAGTTGGCTTGAGTTTAAAAATAGTATTTTTCCACAGATGGACTATACTATATTTCTATGATAATAATTAAAAGAAAAGATGTTATAATTTTTCTTTTAGTTCTTTTATTTATTGCTCTTGTTACACAATTTTATAAAGAAGAGATACAGCAGTTGTTATTCTTGATAAAAAATTTGTTGTAGGGGGGTATAATATAAAAAATTTTTAAAAAATATTTAAATTTAAATATTGTTGATTTTTCAAAAATTTTTGGTTGAAATTAAAGATTTTGTAAAAAAATTTTTAAAATTTAGTTGACAAAGACAAAAATTATGTATATATAAAATATAATATACCTTAAAAACCCAAACCAACATTTTCTTGAAATTTAGATTTAGCTTTTCACCTTTCTTTTAAAAGTGGAGAGATTAGAGATGGAAGGGTGTATTTTTTGTAAAATTATAAACAAAGAGATTAAAAGTGAAGTTGTCTATGAAGATGAGAGATTTGTTGTTTTTAAAGATATTAATCCACAAGCGCCAATACATTTGTTGTTAGTTCCTAAAAAACACATAAGTTCTATCAATGAAATGAGTGATGAAGACGAAAAATTTTTAGATGGTGTTTTTAGTGTGATTAAGAAAGTTGCTACTGATTTAGATTTTGCTAATTCAGGGTATCGTGTAGTTATAAATACAGGAAAAGATTCAGGACAGGAGGTTTTACATATACATTTTCACATTCTTGCAAAAAGAAGATTTTCTTGGCCACCAGGATGAAAGTGTGGATTTGTAGATGCGTGGATGAGTTAACGAGTTATTAGTTATTGGTTATTGGTTATAAAACTCTGAACTAATAACTATGAACTATCAACTATTAACTATGAACTAATTAACACATTCACGCATCGCCATATTCACACATCCACACATTAACACATCTACTCATTCACACATTTACTATAAAGGGAGGAGGTGATTTTTGGATGGTTGAGGTTAAAGTTCGTGAAGGAGAAAGTATTGAGAGTGCTTTAAGAAGATTTAAAAAAGAAGTTGAGAAAGAAGGTATATTAAAACTTGCAAGAGAAAAGATGTATTATAAATCTCCAAGTGTATTAAAAAAAGAAAAGAATGCATATTTAAAACGTAAAGCAGAACTGAGGAAGAAGAAATTGCAACAAAAAATGAGATAAAGTGGGGGTTTTATAATATATGAAGTTAAAAGAACTTTATAATTTTTTCATTGAATATGGAATAAAAAATGACCCTCGTGCTGAGAAAGAAGTAAAAGATTTACTTAAAAAAGAACAACAAAAGTATGAAAAATTATCTGATAAAGAAAAAAAATATTATGATATAGAAAAACTTAAAAACCCATACAATGATACAAGAATTTTATATGGTGATGAAGATGTAGAAGTGAAGAACATACTTGTTGGGATAGATATGGAGATGCCAGAAATTTTATTGGGATGGATCCTAAATCAGCAAGGGAAAAAAGTAGATTTGGTGTTATCACATCATCCTGAAGGTAAAGGATATAAAAATTTTTATGAAGTTATGGGTATGCAGGCTGATATACTAAATAAATTTGGTGTACCAATAAACATTGCAGAAAGTATTATGGAACCAAGAATGAAAGAAGTTCAAAGGAAACTTATGCCTTTGAATCACAACCGTGCTGTGGATATAGCAGAGATACTTGATATACCATTTGCATGTTGTCATACACCTGCTGACAACTGTGTTGCAACATATTTGCAAAACTTATTTGATAAAAAGAAACCAAAGTATTTACAAGATGTTGTTGATATTTTATTAGAGATACCGGAGTATGACTATGCTGCTAAGTTAGGTAGTGGACCTACTATTCTTGTTGGAGCAAAAGAAAGAAAAGCAGGTAAAATTTTTGTTGATATGACTGGTGGGACAGAGGGGTCTACAGAAGTTTTTGAAAAACTTGCTATTAGTGGTGTTAGCACAATTGTTGCTATGCATTTAAGTGAAGAACATTATAAGAATGCACAAAAATATTATATTAATGTTGTTATAGCAGGCCATATTGCATCTGATAGTTTAGGATTGAATTTGATGTTAGATGCTGTAGAACGAAAGTTTGGTAAATTAAATACAATCTGTGTTTCAGGATTTAAAAGATTTAAACACAATAAAAACATTTAGGGCAATGCTTTATCCCGTAAATTGCGGGATTTACCATTGCAAAATTTATGATAAAACAAGAGAGTATTAAAAAACTTAAAGAAAAAGTAGATATATTAGCAATAGTAAAGCAATATCTACCAAACTTGAAACGAAGTGGGAAAAATTATTTTGCTTTATGCCCGTTTCACAGTGAGAGAACACCTTCATTTTCTGTTGCACCAGATAAATGTATTATACATTGTTTTGGTTGTGGGTATACAGCAGATATAATAAAGTTTGTGCAGGATATGGAACACATAAGTTATGTAGAAGCTGTAGAAAAAATTGCTAATAAAATAAGTTTTACATTAGAGTATGTTGATGCAGAACAACAGAGAATATTAAAAGAAAAGTATGATGAACAAAAAGTTCTGTTAGATCTACTTACAAATCTTGCTGAGGTTTATCACAATATATTGCTTAATGAAAAAATAGCCTCTGAAGCAAGAAATTATCTTGCTTCAAGAGGTATAAAACTTGAAACGATTAAACAATTTAAGTTAGGTTTTGCTCCTGATGGTAATTTTATTTCAAGAAACTACAAAGATATAAAAGAATTAAAAGATTTTGACCTCTCAACATTACATAAAGCAGGAGTAATAAGTTTTAAAACAGATGAATATAATGATTCTTTGAAAAAGTATGAGCATCCATTTGATTATTTTAGAAATAGAATAATGTTTCCAATTTTTAACATATCAAGTAAAGTAGTAAGCTTTGGTGGAAGAATTTTGCCAGGTATGTCAACAGCTTTAGATATTCCTGTTTATCTAAATGGACCACAGACATTAGTTTTTAATAAAGGTAATTTTTTATATGGTATCTATCAAGCAAAAGATTATATTGTAAGAGAAAAAAGTTTTATTTTTGTTGAAGGTTACATGGATGTTATTGTTTTGTTTCAAGAAGGGATTAAAAATGTTGTTGCGCCATTGGGGACATCTTTAACAGAACAACAAGTTAAGCTGTGTAAAAGATTTCTTGATATTTCTTGTGGAGGGATATATATACTTTTTGATCCTGATGGAGCGGGTGCTAAAGCGACAATTTCTGCTTCTCAAGTAGTTTTTTCTAGTAATGGTTATCCACAGATTGTTATGTTAGATGAGAATATAGATCCGGATGAGTATATCCTTAAATACGGCTGTGAAAAATTTAAAAAGTTGATTTCAGAGAGTTGTTCTGTAGTAAAATTTGTTGTTAGGAACTATTTAAAAAGAAAAAATGTTGGGGATATTAACTCTATTGATATAAGAGAAAAGATTAAATTGTTAAAAGAACTATTGGAATTATCGCCACATATTTCCAATCCTTTGGTGAAGTCTGAATTTATAAAAGAAATTTCACAAGAATTAAAAGTTGATGAAAGGATTATAAGGAGTGAACAATTAAAATTCTATAGTCCTCAGAGCTATGAGAAATTAGAAAATATTTTAGAAAAAAGGCCTTATACATGTGAAGAAGAGTTACTTTGGATTTGTATTCATTATCCTGAGTTGATAAATGAAATTGAAGAAGAATTATTCGCTCATGACAACAAATATTATGAAATATTTAAAAAGCTTCAACAGAATAGAGATATAACTGAGATAATTGAAAGTTTAGAATCTCCTTTGAAAGAATTAGTTATTCGTATGGTGTACGATGAGAAAAATATAGGAGATTCTGTTGAGGAAAAAGTAAAACAGCTATATAGCGAGATATATAGAATAAAGTATATCAAGCGTTATAAAGAACTTAAACCTATCGTTGAGGATATGTTAAATGAAAAGATTCCTCTTGATTGTGGGATAGTGAATGAATTTAAACAAATAGTAGAGATTTTGAAACTTGATAAAAATAAACAAGTATACAATATGTTAATTAATGATTAGGGAGGTTTAAGAAGTGAACAAACAAATCATTATCAAAAAGTTAATTGAGCAAGCTAAAAAATACGGATATCTTACATATGAAGATTTAAATAAAACTTTTGATGAACATGATATTGGTAAAGAGGAAGCAGATGATTTTATTGAGATATTAAACGAAGTTGGTATTAAAATTATAGAGTTAGAAAAACAAAAAACTTTGACAAAAGATGCGGTTTATATTAGTGATGATATGTTACAAGAAGAACCTATAAGGCTATTTCTAAATGAAGTTAATAAAATAGAGACAATTGATAGAAAAACAGAGCTTAATATTGCGAAAAATATTCGTGCCAATGAGATGAAACTTTTGTCTGTGGTCTTAAGTTCACCAATTGCTTTAAGAGAGATTAACAATTGGTTTATCTTGTTGAGAAGGAACGAAATGACACCTAAAGAGTTAATGAAACGTGGAAGAAAGTCAAAACGCTCTTTGAGAAAAATGCGTAGAAGACTCTCTTCTACTATAAAAAGTGTGAACAAACTTTCAAAAGAAATCAAGAAGATACAGAGTGAAATTGATAAGAAAAAATCAAAATCTCAAGAAGAGAAAATAGAGAAATTAAAGTCAAAAATTGTATCCAAAATTCTTTCTTTAAATCTTAATAGTGAAAAGATTAAAAGATTGATAAATAGAACAAAAAATATAGTAGAAAAATTTATTCAACTTCAACAAGAAGTTAAAAAATATGAACAGATTTCCTCAACAGATTATAATACATTGTTAAAATTATATAAAAAAGCAAAAGAGAGCAAAACAGCAGCTAATGAGTTTAAAAATATCACTGGGTATACTGTATCCGCAGCTGAAACAATATTAGAAAACTTTGGTAAGGTAGTATCAAAACTTAAAGATTATGAAAAAGAGTTTGGTATGACGGTAGATGAAGTGATCCAACTTGATAATCAGATAAAACAGCTTGAAAATGTAATAGAAGAAGACAAGATGAAGTTAATCAAATCAAATTTACATTTAGTTGTTACTTTTGCAAAAAAATTTTCTATGTTGACAGGTGTAGATGTTAATGACTTAATTCAAGAGGGAGCAACTGGACTTGCAAAAGCAGTTGAAAAGTTTGAGTGGAAAAAAGGATATAAATTTTCTACATATGCGCATTGGTGGATAAGACAAGCGATAAGTAGATATATGGCTGATTATACTAAAACAATTAGACTTCCTGTACATATAAGAGAACTTGTTTCAAAGATGATAAAAACATATAAGAAATTTCAGAATAAATTTGAAAGAAGTATTTCTCTTGAAGATTATAGTAAAATACTTAAAGTTTCTCCTAAAAAGATTATTGATACTCTTACAGTACTTATGGAACCAATATCTTCATATACTCCTAAAGGTCAAGATGAAGAAACAACAATACAAGATTTCATCCCATCTTCAGAGAAAGAAATTCCTTTAAACGCTCTTATGAATAACTATAAAAGAGAGGTTTTAGAAGAAGTTATGCAGGTATTGGATGAGAGAGAAAGAAAGATATTAAAGTTAAGATATGGCTTTGATGGGAAAGAATATACATTAGAAGAAGTAGGAAAGATGTTTAATATAACACGAGAACGTGTAAGACAAATAGAAGCTAAGGCAATAAGAAGATTAAGATCTCCAGAAATATTAGAGACATTGAAAGAAGTATATCCTGTAAAAGATTAGGAGGTTTATAATTAAATGAGAACAAAAAGTGGAGCTTATACAAGAAGAAGAAAAAAAGACTATTTTAAATTAGCAAAAGGGTATTATGCAAAACTCGGTTCAGCTTTTAGACAAGTAAAACAACAGGTTCCAAGGTCATTAAAATTTCAATATATAGATAGAAGAGATAGAAAGGGTGTTTTTAGAAGATTGTGGATTACAAGAATAAATGCTGCTGTAAGAGAACTTGGTTTGACTTATAGTAAATTCATTTCAATGTTGAAAAAGGCAAATATCAATCTGGATCGTAAAATTTTAGCTTATATAGCAGTTGAAGACCCACAAACATTTAAATATATTGTAGAATATGTCAAGGAGAAAAGTAAAATTAAAGAAACTGCTGTTGTTTCAAGTTAATCTTCTTTTCTAATTCCCTTCAGATATGAAATCACATCCTTATAAAGTGATATTTTTATTTTTTGTGATTTTTATCATTTTTGGTATAATTCTTTTGTCATTACCTTTTTCAACAACAAAGACAGTTTCTTTAATTGATAGAATTTTTACTGCTACTTCTGCTTTATGTGTTACAGGTTTAACTACTGTAGATATCTCCTTATCTTATACATTCTTAGGTCAATTTTTTATTTTATTTATGATTCAGTGTGGTGGATTAGGATATATGGTGTTAGGAAGTATTATGATTATTTTATTTGGAAGGATAAATCTTTTTCAAAAAAGAATTATAGGTGAATCTTTAAACATCACAGATGTTACAACTGTTAAAGAAGTTATTCCTTTAATGAAAAACATCATTATATTTACTTTTTTGTTTGAAATTTTTGGAATGCTGATTTTATTTTTAAAATTCTGTCTTGGACAAGGTTTTTCCTTTTTAAAAAGCTTATGGTATAGTATTTTTCATTCAATAAGTGCATTTTGTAACGCAGGTTTTTCTTTGTTCTCAAACAGTTTTGAAAACTATCATGGTGATTTAGTTATTAACATTATCATTCCATTATTGATAATCTCAGGTGGTTTAGGTTTTATTGTATGGATTGATATTTTTCAAAGATTGCGTGGTAAAAAAGAAAATTTTTTATTACATACAAAAATAGTATTTTTAATGACTTCTATTTTACTTATTTTAGGAAGTTTGTTTATATTTTTAGTTAATAAATTTGAGAGTTTACCTTTAAAATCAAAGATATTAGTTAGTTGGTTTCAGTCAGTGACTTCAAGAACAGCAGGTTTTGATACATTTCCTATAAATCAGATGTCTATATTAGGAGTGCTTACAATCATTTGTTTAATGTTTATAGGTGCGTCTCCAGGTGGAACAGGTGGTGGTATAAAAACTACAACTTTTTTTGTTATATTAGCTAGTGTATATAATTATTTAATGGGACAAAAAGATGTTTCAGTTTTTAAAAGAAGAATTAGTATAAATATTGTGTTAAAAAGCTTCTCAATATTTTTTGTTTGTTTGAGTTGGGTGATATTGGTTTCTTCAATTATCCATATATCAAGTGGATTTTCATATAAAGAATGTTTATTTGAAACAGTTTCAGCATTTGGTACTGTAGGATTGTCCTTAGGTATTACACCATATCTTGATAATTTTAGTAAAATTTTGTTAATAATAACGATGTTATTAGGAAGGGTTGGAAGTTTAACTTTAGTTTCAATTTTGTTTACTAAAGAACCAAAAGAGATAAAATACTTAGAAGAATCTATAGCTGTTGGATAGTTCTGTTAGCAATCAGTGATTAAATATAGCTTTATCTCGACAATTTAAGATTTAGCCATACAATTTTATAATTAAATTTTGGAGTTAAAAACTATGGATAAAGAAAAACTAAAAACATTTGTAGTTATAGGTTTAGGAGTTTTTGGCCAGCATGTGGTTAGATATTTATCAGAATTTAAAGATATTGATATAATTGGACTTGACAAAGATGAGAAGAAAGTTGAAGATGTAAAAGAATATTTAAAAATACCTATAGTTTGTGATGCTACTGATACTAAACAACTTACTGAAGCAGGCATTAATTCTCAAGATATAGATGTTGCAATAGTGGCAATTGGTGAGAGTATAGAATCCAGTATTTATGTTACATTGTTGCTTAAAGAACTTGGGATAAGAAAAATAATAGCTCGTGCTTTAAACAATCAACATGCTAAGATCTTAAGCAAACTTGGTGTTGATAGAGTAGTTTACCCTGAAGCTTTCTCTGCTGAACATTTGGTAAGAAGTTTACTTTCTCCACAAATTATTGATGAATTTAATCTTTCAGAGGATTATAGTATTGCAGAGGTCGTTGCACCAAAAGAATTTTATAATAAATCTTTGCAGACATTGGGAATAAGAACAAAATATAAAGTAACTGTTTTAGGTATAAAAAGAAAAGTTCCTGTTATTTTAGATTCAGGTGAAACAGATTTAAAAGAAGAAATTATTTTACTTCCTCAACCGGAAGAAAAAATTTCTGAAGGTGATACTCTGATTGTTGCAGGAAAAAACATAGATATTGAGAGATTAAAAGAAGTATGAAAAAAGAAAAACCATCTCAGTCCCAAGATGATGTTTTAGAACCTGGGAAATTTTATTTGATAAATAATAGATATGAAGAGGCACTACAGTTCTTTTTAGATATGCAGAAGAAAATGCCTAACAATCCTGAAGTTTATTACCACTTAGGACTGATCTATGAAGCAAAAAATGAACTTCAGAAAGCAAAAGAGATGTTTTTAAAAACAATAGAACTTGCTCCTAACCATAGTTTTGCTAAAAAACATTTAGAAAAGATTTTGGGAATTAATGATGAAGGGGTTAAGTAAAGAGATTCTTCAACAGCTAAAAGAAAGATGTTTAAAAGAGATTGAGAGTTCTAATTCTATAGATGATTTAGAGAATATAAAAATAAAATATTTTGGCCGTAAGGGTGAAATAAAGCTTTTGTTTGAAGAATTAAAAAAGATGCCTTCCGAAGAGAAAAAAGAAGTTGGTGCAATACTGAATGAAATTAATAAAGAAGTTAGACTTTTATTAGAAAATAAAATTGAAAAACTTAAAGAAAATTCAGTTAAATATCAAAAGTATTCAATATTAGAAAAATCCCTTCCTGGAGTTAGTTTGCCTTTAGGTAATATACATCCTTTACAAAAAATTTATAATGAAATAATTGAGATATTTTTATATTTAGGTTTTAGTGTTGAAGAAGGTCCTGAGATAGAGTTTGAAGATTATAACTTTACTATGCTAAACATTCCTTATGACCATCCTGCACGAGATATGCAAGATACATTATATTTAGACCTTCCGGTCTCGGAGAAAGGCAAGGTTTTATTAAGAACACACACTTCACCAGTTCAAATTCGTGTTATGTTGTCAAAAAAACCTCCAATAAAGTCAATAATGCCAGGAAGGGTTTATAGGCATGAAAATTTGGATGCTTCTCATTTATTTAATTTTCACCAAGTAGAAGGTCTTGCTGTTGAGAAAGGTATAAGAATTTCTGATTTAAAAGGAGTATTAACATTTTTTGCAAGATTGATGTTTTGTAAAGATGTTTTAATTAGGTTTAGACCTTCTTATTTCCCTTTTACAGAACCATCCTTAGAGATGGATATACAATGTTTAGTGTGTAAAGGAAAAGGATGTAGTGTTTGTAAAAACACAGGTTTTGTTGAGATTTTAGGTTGTGGTATGGTTCATCCACAAGTTTTATACAATTTAGGTTTAGGATATGAAGATTATACCGGTTTTGCATTTGGTTTAGGGGTAGAGCGTGTAGCTATGCTGAAATACAGAATTGATGACATAAGACTTTTTTATACAAACGATTTGAGATTTCTTAGACAGTTTTAAATAATTATGAAAATATCTTTAAATTGGATTAGAGAACTTTTAAATAATCCTTCAGGTTTTTCAGATGAACAGATAATCTCTTCTCTTGAAAAGTTAGGATATGAGATAGAGAGTATCAACCAACAAGGTTCTTCGGTACTGTCAAAGGTTCAAGTAGTTAAAATTTTGGATATTAAAAAACATCCTAATGCAGACAAACTCGCTCTATGTGAGCTTACTGATGGTATAAATACATACAATGTTGTGTGTGGAGCACCCAATGTTTATATAGGGATGGTTGCTCCGTATGCTCCTGTAGGTAGTGTTCTGTCTGATGGGACAAAAATAGAGGTTCGTAAAATTCGTGGTGTAGAATCTCGTGGTATGTTATGTTCTGCAAAAGAGTTAGGTATCTCAGATGACCACTCTGGAATTTTAGAACTTGATGAAAGTTTTAAGTTAGGTGATAGTTTAGACAAATATTTTAACGATATTATAGTAGAAATCTCTACTCCTGCAAACAGATATGACTGTTTAGGACATATAGGTATTGCGAAAGAGTTAGCTATAAAGTTGGGAGTAGATTTTAGATTAAAAGAAGACACAATACAGACTTTAGAGAGTAAATTGTTACCATTTTTTAATGTTAAAATTACCTCAAAAGATCTCTGCAAAAGATATATTGCAATAAACATCCAATCTGTCAATAACAAAGTTAAACTTCCTTTTTATATAATTCAAAGATTATCTTCCTGTGGTATAAGAAGTATAAATCCGTTAGTTGATATATCTAATTATGTGATGTTAGAAGTAGGACATTCTGTACATATCTTTGACTTTGATAAACTTACAGGAGGTAAAATTATAGTAAGATGTGCAAAGAATAATGAAAGTATATTAGCTTTAGATGGTAAAAATTATGTCTTAGATGAGAGTGTAATTATTATTTCTGATGAAGAAAAACTCATTGCAATAGCTGGTATTATAGGTGGAGAAAATAGTTGTGTGGATGAGAATACTAAAAATGTTGTTATAGAATCTGCTGTTTTCAACCGTAGTATGATAAGATTGGCAAGAAAAAAGTTAGATATAAATACTGAAGCAAGTTACAGATTTGAAAGAGGAAGTGGTTGGAAATTATGCGAGCTTGCTGCTTTAAAGACACAAAAATTAATACTTAAATATTGTGGTGGTGAAGTTGTAAAATTTACAGATGAGAAAGATATAGAATATTATAAAAATCTAACATCTTATCAGTCAAATGGTATAAATGTGAACCTTGATTTTATATCATCTTTGTTAGGTATAAATGTAGAGATAAAAGATTTTATAGAACTTATGCGTAAGCTTGATGCAGAAGTTGTTTTTAACAAAGATTACGAAACCACAAAAAAGTTTGTTGTTCTTCCTCCTATAGATAGACAAGATATAAAATTTCAAGCTGATATAGCTGAAGAGATAGCAAGATTTATTGGTTATGAAAATATTCCTGATACATTACCTTCTTTAATCTCACCATATATAGGCAGAAACAAATTAGATATTTTGAAAGATAAAATTATTGACTTTCTTTTATCTTATGGGTTAAACCAAGCAATAAATTATAGTTTGTGTTCAGAAAGAGAAAATGAGGTAGTAAAAGATAATGAAACAAAAAAGATCCTCATATTTAATCCAGTGTCTAAGGAATATACTGAGCTCAAGTTAACATTATTTAGTAGCCTTTTAAAAAACATAATAACAAACTATAACAATCAAACAGAGAATTCTGCTTTTTTTGAACTCGGCAAGATATACTACAGAGATGAAAAAAATTATATAGAGGAGGAAAGGATTGGTATTATCACACATGGCGAATTTGAAATCCATCCTTGGAAAAAAGATTTTTTAGAGTATGATTTTTATTTTATAAATGGATTAGTAGAAAATTTGTTAAAAACACTAAAAATAAACTATGTTAAAAATTTTGAATTTAGCCAAAAAGATACAATAAGACCTACTTTGAAAGAAGAACTTTTAGAGAACTATATAGAGTACTTAGATGAAAATAACAGAGTTATTGCGACAACATTTGAAATTAAAAAAGAAAAGTTAAAATTAAAACTTCCTAAAAAAATTTTTTGTTGTGAGATTTATCTTGATATTATAAAAGATTTATGTGAAGATATAGAAGTTTTTTATAAACCATTACCTAAATATCCTTTTGTATTACGAGATTTGTGTCTTAGTTTGCCAAATAAAGATATAAGTTATAAAAAAATTACTGAAATTATCAAAAATTTTGTATCTAAAAATTTCCCTGATACAAGTATTGAGATTAAATTGGCTGACTACTATGAAAAAGATAAACTCTTATCTTTAACATTATCAATGAAAATCCAAAGCGCTTTAAAGACATTAAAAGATGAAGAGGTAAACAATATAATAGGTCTACTAATTGAAGAACTTAAAAAGTATAATATTGATATAAGGAGGTGATTTAATTTATGACCACTGCTTTGATATTAGTAAAAATTGCTGCGGGACAGGAAAAACAGGTTTTAGAGAAGCTAAAACTTATTGAAGGTGTGACACATATAACTGCGGTTTTTGGAAGGTGGGACTTAGTTTTAGATGTTGAAGCAAAAGATTTGTCAGAATTAAGTTGGCTTGTAATATCTAAAATTAGAAAGATCAAAGGTATAGAGAATACAGAAACATTGATTACAACATCTATTTAAATAGTAGGAAGTAGAAAGTAGAAAGGTGTTAGGGATTTGTAGGGCACGACTTCAGCCGTGCAAATATAGGTTATGGTAGTTTATCGTCGGTAATATTGCTTTTTGTATTTTGCGGAATTTAACTCTACAAGTTGCGGGGGTCCCGATAAAATCGGGCTCGCTACAAAACACTTGATTATTATGTCAAAATTTTATGAAAAGATAATTTTTTTAATAGTATTAATTCTTTTTTTTCCTTTATACTTATACTCAGACCCACCAGATCCAATAACAGACCTGAAAGCTATATCCCATTTTAAATCAATTGAACTTCAATGGACAGTACCAAACTCTACAGAAAGTATAGTTTATTATGAAATAAGAATTTCTACTTACTCTCAGATAACAGAAACAAATTGGGAGTATTTTGTTGAAAACATAGTAGAAATTTCTACATCGTCACACAAAGGAGGAAATAGAGCATATTTAATTACTGGTCTTAATAATTCACAATTATACTATTTTGCAATAAAATCCTCAACTTCAACAGACAAACAACCTTTATCTAATGTCTCTAATTCTCCAGCAGGAGTACCATCTAATACACAACCATTCCAGTTTAGTTTATCCACACCTACATATGGAGTGATTATTTCTTCACCAATTGTAGAATTTGATTGGAATAATGCTGATGACCCTGATATATCTTATGGAGATAGTTTAGTTTACATATTAGCTCTTTCAACTTTTCCAACGAACCTTTTTTCTTCAAATCCTTCATTTACAGGTTCAATTGTGAAAGATAACATCACCACAAGTTATTATATGTTAAATGCTAAAAATGAACTACAAGACAACACAACATATTATTGGAGGGTAAAAGTAGTAGATTCTGAAGGGCTAGCGAATTGGTCCTTAGCAAACATTGACCAAAGTAAGTTTATTATTAACCACACTCCAGAGACACCATCTACTTTTAGTTTAATAACACCCGTTTTAACATCCACAATTACTACAACTCCCGGTGTTGATTTTGACTGGAAGGACCCAACTGACCCTGACCCACAAGATTTTATAAAATATTCAATTTTTATCTCTTCTTATCAAGATTTTTCTTTCTATTACTCTTCATCAAATTTAATTTATTCTTCTTATACCCTAAAAAGCTCAGATTTTGACTGGACTGAAAACACAACATATTGGTGGTATGTTGTTGCTGAAGACAGTTTTGGATTAAAAACATATTCAGCTACATGGTGGTTTGTAGTAAATGATACAAACGAACCTCCACAAAGTAATTTCTTACTTTCTCCAGGTACAACAATATACTATGAACCAATACCAATAATTTATACATTAAACCCAACATTTTATTGGACAAAATCATCCGACCCAGATCCTTATAGTAGCATAAAGTACGAACTCCTTATTTCTTCGTACTCTGATGAACCTAAATTTGAAAATTCAATATTTTTTCCTAATCGAGAGGTAACACCTTCAACTTATTATTATCTCCCTTCCTCTGTTTTACAAGATGATACAACATATTTCTGGCGTATTCGTATATTAGATGAACCAGACTCGGGTTACGAGATTTATTCCTCAACTACTTATTGGTTTTACACCTGTGTTTTTTTGAACTCTGCAAGTTTAAAATCACCACTTAATGAAGAGACAACATCATATTTAAAACCAAAATTTGAATGGGAACCAAACATTTCTGGATACAAACTTAATTTTTCTTCACAAACACTTATATACTGGACAGATAGTGATACAACAACAATTTTAAATCTTACTCCTTCCACTACATTTTATATTCCACCACAACCTTTAAAAAACAATTCAACATATTTTTGGCAGATAATTACACATAGCAATTCAGATGATATACCACTTATTTCAACCTCATCTGCTATTTATAAATTTTATACTAAAAATCTTCCTCCAGCAAATTTTGAACTTACAACTCCATCAGGAACTATAATAACTTCAAACTCTACAACACTTCAATGGGAAACATCCTCAGACGAAGATGAAGTAACCTACACTGTTTTTTATTCAACAAACAACTTTTTAACAATTTCTTCTTCTAATACAGCTTCAACATCACTTACAATTGATAATCTGCAAGATAACGCTACATATTTTTGGTATGTTTTAGCAAAAGATTTTTGGGGGCAAGAGGCATTTTCAAACACAACATTTTATTTTGTGGTAAACCACATACCTGAACCTCCAACAAATTTTGCACTATATAAACCATCAAATAATAAAATTTTAACAAATACTTATACAACATTTTATTGGAATGCTTCCTCAGACCCTGACCCATTTGAAAGTGTAATATATGAGTTAAGAATTTCAACAGATAAAGAATTTAACTTTATAGTTTTTTCTACAAGAACACAAGACACAAATTTTTTTCTTCCAAGAGGATATTTAGAGATAAACAATACATATTATTGGGTTGTTATTGCTTCATCTACAGGTAGTGGTTATACTTTTTCAAACTCAACCTTTAGCTTTCGTATATTTAACACACCACCTGTAGGTTTAAATTTAGTCTCACCAATGAATTTTGAAATATTAGAATCTTCTGATAATGTTGTTATTACCTGGAATCCTGCTGATGACCCACAAGATGATGAGTTTTGGTATGAGTTATATTATACTACATCTGTAGGATTAAATAATGTATGGCTGTCAACAAATGTTTTAGTTTTACCATCTACACAGTATAATTACAAAATAGATGCACCTGTAGATGATACAACATATTATTGGTATATTTTAGCTGTTGATACATATAACAACAAAACTTCAACTGGTATTTTTGTCTTTTATACTTCTTTTGAAAATCAGCCACCTACAAAACCCACAATTTTAGACCCAAAAGAAAACGAGATAAATTTGCCTTATATTATTAAATGGACAACTTCAACTGATTCTGACCTTTTTGATGAAGTAAAGTATACAATAAAAATCTCTACTGACGAAAATTTCTCAGTATACAAAATAATTGTAAGTTCAATATCAAATACCTACTATGAACTTTATAATTTTGAACTCTCACCTAATACATATTATTTAAAAATTGAAGCATTTGATAAAAAATATGCTATAAATTTTTCTACTACAAGTTTTGTTGTTAAAAGATATTATTTACAAATTTCATCTCCAACAGATAATTATTTAGTAGAAAAACTTCCAATAGAAATAAGTTTTTCAAGTATCACACCATTAAAACCAAATGACAACATAAATTATAAAATAATTATTTCTTCCTCTCAGAATTTTGATTTTAAAACAGAGAAAATTTTGAGTAGCAACTCTTATAAAATCACCGACCCACCAATATATCCTTCAACATACTATTGGTATATTGAAGCATATTATAATAATGAATATGTTGGTGGAAGTTCAACATCTACATTTGTTGTTCCATATGAAAGACCTCCTTCAGTTGCAGGTATTGTTTTATCTACATCAACAAATGGTGTGTATTTGTCATGGAACAAAGTGAATATTCCAAACTTGTGGGGATATAAAATTTATTCTGGTGTTAGTTTAAATTCTCTTGTTGAAGTATATTTTACTACTTCAACAGAATATTTTGATTTTAACTCATTAGATAAACAATTATTTTATAGTGTTGTTGTAGTAAACCAATTTGGCTTAGAAAGTATTTCAAACCCAATTGTTAGAGTTTATCTTAATGAAAAAGCAGACCTTTATATAAGTGAAGATGGCAATTTGGTAATTTCTGTGCCTTCAAGTGAGCAACTGCAAAATGTAAACATAAAAAGATTAACAGATGAAGAAAGTGAGGTATATATTTATGTTTTTAAAATTGAAGCAAATAAAACAAAACTTAAAAGTTTTGCTGAAATAACAATATCAAAACCACAAAGTGAAAAAAATTATATTGTTCAATACTATGATGGACACAACTGGATAAATTTTCAATCAAAAGATTTTGAAGATAAAATAATAGTTAAAACGCAATACTTAGGTAAATACCGGATCTTAGAAACAACAGAAAGATTAGAAGACCTTGTGATAATTGGTTGTTCTCCTAAAAAACGTATAATCACGCCAAACAATGATGGAGTAAATGATTACATTGAGTTTCAATATAAAGTTGGAAGTTTTATAGAAGGTAAAATTTTTGACCTTTATGGAAGAAAAATAACTTTATTAAAAAGGAAAGATACAAACATATTATATTTTGATGGCAAAGATGAATCGGGCAACCTTTTACCACCGGGAGTTTATATTTATAATATAAACTCAAAATCTGACAACAAAAATTTCAGTGGCACTATTGTTATAAAATATTAGAATGAAAAAATTTTTAATATTAATTTTTTTAATTTTTGACTTTAGCTTATTACTCTGTAGTTATCCCTCAGAATTTTCTTTTGTTGGATATCCTCAAGAAAGTTCTGTTTTATTTTTAAACCCTGCTTCCTTAGGCAATTTGGATAATTTTAATTTAGATTTAGGTTATGGGTTACTATTTAAATCTGCTATTAAAGAAAATTTTTATAATGCAGAACTTTCTTTTAGTTACGGATTTAAAAAGTTTTTTCTAGGTTTTGGTTATAGAGAACTTACATTAGTAGATATATATTCTGAAAATCTTATATTAGGTAATTTTGGTACAAAATTTTTCAACAATAAATTTTTTGTAGGTTTAAATTTTAAGTGTTATATTTTTAAATATTTTTATGACGAATATTATAAAGAAGATATCTTAGCAACAAATGATATTAAAAGTTATAACCTTGATTTTGGAATGATGGCAAAGATAAAAGATAACATCTTTTTATCATTGAGTATTTTAAACTTAATAGAGAGTTCCTTAGGAGAACAGATTAAGTATTCGTTGCCAACAGATTATATATTTGCATTTGGATATAATTATAACTACTCAACAATAAATTTTGAATATAAATTCACAAAAACTAATATAGATAGAAATGTTTTTAATAATGCAAAATTTAAACTTGGGATTAAACAGGAATTGTTTTATACTAAAAATTTATCTTTTAACATTATCACTGCTTTAGAAAGATTACAAGATTTTAATAATTTTGTTTTAGGTGGAGAATTGAGGTTTTTAAATAACAGCTTAGGGTTAAGATATTATTGGTCATATCCTATGTCTTTTTCAAATTTAAACTCATTTTATGGTAATCATTATTTAAGTTTTAACATTAGTTTTGGAAAGAAAAAAAGAAAAATAGTAATCCATGAACCAGAGGTTAAAGAAGAGGTTGTAGTAATTGAAAAGCTAAAAGAAGAATTACCAAAAGTCAGTTTAAAAAAAATAGAAGTTTCTTCTCCATCTGTTGGAATCCCTATTGTTGAAGGAAAAACACTTAAAGTTGAAGAAGAGATAAAAATTTCTACTTATCCAGCAAAACCTTTAGAAAGAGTTGTTTATCAGCCAAAGGAAAAACCAATTGAAAAGGAAGTCAAAAAGATAAAAAAAGAAGAATATGAGGAGTACAAAAAGTATAACCTCCCTATTGCACATAAGGTTTTAGAAGGAGAAACCTTGATTTCTATATCAAAAAAGTATTATAATAATGAAAAAGGATGGAAGAAGATTTACGAAGCTAATAAAGATAAGATTATTAAGGGAGTACCGATTGTTGGTGAGATTTTAATAATTCCACAACCATAAATTGACAAACTATAAGGAGGATAAACCTATGGTTGACGAAGAAGAAAAATTTTATACTTGGGATGAGATAGAAAAAGAACTTTCAGAACTTGAAACACAATATGGTGATAGTGATGAGATTATGCAAAACCTCATAACCCCGTCAGTATCATCATATTGGCGAAAAAAACTTGAAGAGGAAAAAAGTCTATATGAGAAAATGTTGCAGACAAAAGAAGAAGAAAAGAAACAAATGATGCTTAAATTACAACAGCAGGAGCAAATAATTGAGCAGCTGAAAAGCCAAATTGAACGCTTAGAAAAAGGTGAGTTTGAAAAATTAAAAGATAAGTATGAAGAACTACGTATAAAAGAGTTAGAACTTGAGAAAGAAAAGGAAAAACTTGTTTGGCAACAACAGATTCAAGGGCTTGAGTTTGACAAAAGAGTTATCGAGCAGGAAGTTGAAAGAGCAAAACAAGAGTTTGAACGCCAAAGACAAGAACTTTTAGTTTATTATAATAGGCAATTTAATTCTCTACTTGAAGTACAAAATCAGCTTTTGGAAGAAACAACTATGATTGAACAAGAGTTAGACAGAATAGTTGCTACTGCGAAGGAAGAGAGAGAGAAGGTTAAAACTGAGAAGGAAGGGTTAACAAAAGAATTAGAAGATATGAAGAAAGTTGCGGAGGAGATAAAAAAAGAGAAAGAAATGCTAAAAAATGAAAAGGTTTTGTTGTTAAAAAATATTGAAGATATGAAAATAAAGAATGTAGAAGAGAAAAAGCAGCTATTAGATGATATTACTCAAAATATTAAAAGTTATCTTAATGAAATAAGAAGTTTGTGTGGTTTGATTATTGGTGCTGTAAATTTTATTTCTAAATTTCCTAAGCATAAGTATTCAGTGAAATTTCATTATGAAGTTGTCTTTAATTCAATTCAAAAAATTATTGGTATTTTAGATGAAGTTGTAAAATTTCTTTCAGAGTATAGGATATAGAGATGCAGAAGATATTAATTATTAGTTCTGACAATAATATTTTAAATTCTCCTTTAATGCAAAAAATTAATTCAGAATATCAAACAGAGTTTATATTGAATCCTTCTAAAATTAAACAAGTTGACGGCATTATTTTACAATCTAAACCGCAACTCATTTTAGTTGATGAATTTGTTCCATTGAATATCATTAGACACATTGTAAAGAAATATAGTTTTATTCCAGTGTGTGCAATAGGTAAATTTGAAAAAGAAGATAAATTAGAGAAAATTTTAGAATTAGGTATTACTATCATCAGACAACCTTTTGATGAAAATGAGTTTATTTTGAATGTTAAGAATATGTTGTGGTCTTCTTTAGCTCAAGTTGAACTTTGGGAAAAAGAGTATGAGATATCAAAGCATGAAATTAAAAAAGAGAGAGCGCTTTTTCTATTTAAATATTTTGCTTTATTTTTTGTCTTTGTAATAATAATTTTTACATCTTCAAAACTTTATAACTATGTTTCTGTAAATAAAGAGTTATACGAAGTTGTAGATTTAAAATATATTAATCCTTCAGATATAGTAATCTTTGAAGATAAATATATAATTAATGATTGGACGATAAAAAATTTGTTTGAATATAGCCAAAAAAATGACGGGATTGTTGGAATGTTAGTTCCTGAGGGCAAATTTAATGCTATTGCTATTGAAGAAAAAAACAAATATTTATTTGCCTCTTCTGCTTTTGACAAAAATTTATATGTTTTTAAATATCCTAACTTTGAAAATTTAGTTTCTTCTTCTGAATTAATAAGAGATGCAGGGATAATTTCTTTATCTGTTGATAGTAAACAAAACCTTTTTGTCTTAGATAATAAAAAAAATCTGTACAAATTTGATGTTAGCAATATTGAAAAGATTTTGTTGATTTCCTCATATACTATAAATAATTTTTTCCCTATAGATGTCATTACTTTTGAAAATTATTTATTTTTTCTTGACAATGAGAATAAAATTTATAAAATTAGAGAAAATAATGGTAACTTGGAGACAGAAGGAATAATTATACTTTCATTGTATTTTCCTAAGTCGTTGAACCAATTTTCTTCTTTTGCAATAGGGAAAGAATATTTATATCTTTTAAATGAGAAAGAACACAAAGTTTATAAACTACCTAAAAAGATATTGTTATAGAAAGAGGAGTATTTATGAATCTTAAAAAAACAGATATAGAAATTTATGAAGCAATTAAACAAGAACTTGAGAGGCAAAGAAATTCTTTAGAACTAATTGCTTCAGAGAATTTTCCATCACTAGCAGTTTTAGAAGCACAAGGTTCTATTATGGGGAATAAATATGCTGAAGGGTACCCATCAAAAAGATATTATGGTGGATGTCAATATATGGATGTTGTTGAGACAATTGCTATAGAAAGAGCAAAACTTTTATTTCATGCAGAACATGCAAATGTTCAACCTCATAGTGGTACACAAGCAAATATGGCTGTCTACTTTGCAGTACTTAATCCTGGAGATACGATAATGGGTATGCATTTATCTCATGGAGGACACCTTTCTCACGGCCATCCTTTAAGTTTTTCTGGTAAATATTATAAAGTTATTCCGATAAATGTTAGGAAGTCAGATCAACTTATAGATTATAAAGAATTAAGGAAACTTGCAAGAAAACATAAACCTAAGCTTATTGTTGCAGGTTCTTCATCTTATTCAAGAATAATTGATTGGGAGAAATTTAGAGAAGTATGCGATGAAGTTAATGCTTATTTATTAGCAGATGTTGCTCACTATGCAGGACTTATTGCAGCAGGACTTTATCCTTCACCAGTTCCGTATGCTGATTTTGTTACTTTTACTACTCATAAAACAATGAGGGGACCAAGAGGGGCTATAATTTTATGTAAGAGAAAGTATGCTGTGTTGATTGATAAGATGGTTTTTCCTGGTATACAAGGTGGTCCTATGATGCATACAATTGCTGCAAAAGCTGTTGCATTAAAAGAAGCAATGTCAGAAGAATTTCGGCTTTATCAAGCAAAAGTTTTATCTAACGCAAGGAAATTAGCAGAAACACTGGCTAAAAAAGGTTATAGAATAGTTTCAGGATGGACTGATTGTCATATGTTTTTAGTTGACTTAACACCACTTAAAATAAGTGGTTTAGAGGCACAAAATATGCTTGAGTCCGCAGGTATCACTGTAAACAAAAATTCTATTCCATATGATAAAAAACCTCCAGCAGAGACATCAGGTATTCGTATAGGTACACCTGCAGTTACTACTCGGGGTATGCAAGAAAGTGAGATGGTGATAATAGGAGAACTTATTGATAAAGTTTTAAAATCTCATGGAGAGAAAAGAGTTGTTTCATATATTAAAAGCAAAGTTAAATCTTTGTTGGACAAGTTTCCATTATATCCTAATTTGAAATATTAATTTTTTAAGATATGATAAAGATCTATCTTTTTTGTTTTTTTTTATCTTTTCTTCTGTCAATTTTTCTTGTACCATTTTCCAACTTTCTTGCAAAAAAATTTTCTATATATGATAAACCTTCAAAAAGAAAAATAAATTTCAGAAAACTTACACGTTGGGGTGGATTTGGTATATTTTTGTCTTTTTTTTTAGTATTATTTTTAGGTATAAAAATTTCCCCTGAAATAAAAAATTTGCTAAATTACAAATATACACTTAATTGGGGCGAATATAATGAGACAATTTTTTTATCTAAACAGTTATTAGGTATATTTTTTGCTTCCTTAATTATTGTTGCTGTTGGCACTATAGATGATAAAGTAGGAATACCTCCGATGACAAAATTTTTGTTCCAAGTTATAGTTGCATATTGTGCGATGGATTACGGAGTGAGGATCTTAGGCATAAGTTTACCTTTTTATCAAGAAAAATTTATTTTTTTTCCAAGAATAATAAGTCAGATAATAACTATATTGTGGTTATGCGGATTTATGAATATGATAAATTTAGCAGATGGGCTGGATGGTCTTGCAGGCGGTATTGTTTTAATTTCAAGTTTAACTTTTTTTATAATTTCTATTTTACAAAAACAAACAGGTATTGTCGGGCAACAACTGATACTATCTTCCATATTATCTTTAATCCTTGCAGGTTCTGTTGCAGGATTTTTAATATACAACTTTTATCCGGCAAAACTTTTTATGGGTGATATTGGTGCTTTGTGGTTGGGTTTTATCATTGGCTGTATAACAACGGTTGGTGTTTTAAAAACAGGAGCAATTATCTCTTTTGTCATACCTATATTAGTTGCTGGTCTCCCTTTTGTAGATGTAATATTAGCAATTTTAAGGAGAGTAAGAAAAGGAATAAGTATTGGAGTTGCTGACAGACAACACATACATCATATTTTACTTTATTCTGGTTGGACAGAAAGAGAAGTTATTTTGTTTTTTTATATTATATCACTCGTTTTATCAACAATATCTATAACAATAGTTGCTTTAAAGAGGTAAAAAAATATGAAAAGTTTTATTTTATGGAAGCAAAAAATAGAAGCTGTAAAAAATATTTCATACAAATTTTCTTCTTTAAATAATGAAATAAGAGACAAAATATTGAATAAAATCCGTAATGGTATTATTTTTTATAAAGAAAAAATATTTATAGAAAACAAGAAAGATGTTTTGTTAGCAGAGAAAAAAGGTTTGTCAAAGGCATTAATTGATAGATTAGTTTTAAACGAGAAAAGAATTGATGAAATGGTTTCGGGGATTCAGACAGTTTTATCCTTAGAGTCACCTGTAGGTAAAATAATAAAAGAGTGGAAAAGAAATTTAGGCAGAGATAACGAGTTTTTAATAAAAAAAGTTGTTGTTCCGATAGGTGTAATTCTTATGGTTTATGAGTCAAGACCAAATGTTACAATAGATTCTGTTTCATTGTGTATAAAATCTGGAAACTGTGTTATACTTAGGGGTGGTTCTGAAGCAATAAATACTAATAAAGTTTTAGTAAAGATTATTAAAGAGTCAATAATAGAAGTGTGCAAAGAATGCGGTTTAGATAAAAATTTTCAAAATATAGTTTTGTTCATTGATGATCCCTCTTATGAACTTTTATACAAAATTTTAACCTTTCAACAATATATAGATTTAGTAATCCCGAGAGGGAGTGAAAATATGGTAAATACAATTAAAGAAAAATCTTTAATACCAATACTTGCACATGGAAGCGGAGTGTGTCATACATATGTTGATAAAGACGCAGATATAAATATTGCTTTAAAAGTTTGCTTAAATGCAAAAGTTCAACGTCCTGCTGTATGTAATGCTATGGAGAAACTTTTGGTTCATAAGGATATTGCTAAAGAATTTCTTCCAAAGATGGCAAAACTTTACATTGAAAATAATGTTGAACTTTGTGGTTGCGAGAAGACAAAAAAGTTGTTAGATAAATATGGAATAAAAATTAAACCTGCAAAAGAATCTGATTGGTGGGCAGAATATTTAGATTATATCCTTGCAATAAAGATTGTAAAAGATATAGATGAAGCAATAAGACATATAAACTATTATGGTTCACACCATTCAGATGCTATAATTACTAAAAATTTGGAGACACAAAGAAAATTTGAGCAAGAGGTAGATTCTTCTGCTATATTTATAAATTCTTCAACACGCCTTCATGATGGCGGTGTTTTTGGATTTGGTACAGAGATAGGCATCTCTACTTCAAAACTTCATGCTCGTGGTACAATGGGTTTAAATGAACTTACTACCACAAAGTATGTTGTGGTTGGTAATGGAGCAATAAGGGAGTGAGAAAGAAGTTAAAATCTGTAGGGCAAGGCTTCATACTTGCAATTAAAAAATTTAAATATGAAAAAAATTATACTTTTTGGTGGAAGTTTTGATCCAGTTCATTTTGGCCATTTGATTTTGGCTCAGTATGCTCAAGAATTTTTAAATGCAGAAAAGGTTATTTTTATCCCTTGTTATAAACCACCTCATAAAATAGGATACAAACTCTCAAGTTGGCAACATAGGTTAAATATGTTGTTGTTAGCAACAAAAAATAATGATAAATTTGAAGTGAGTAAATTTGAAATAGAAAGGAAAGATATTTCTTACACTTATATTACAGTAGATTATTTTAAAAATAAATACAAAGATTACGAACTATACTTTTTAATTGGTTACGATTCACTTATAACTTTAACCACTTGGCAAAGATGGGAAGATATACTAAAGAATGTATATTTTGTTGTAGGCAAAAGGATAGTTAAAAAAGACAAAAAATTACCAAAGCAGATATATAAAAAAGTTATATTTTTTGATACACCGATTATAGAAATTTCTTCAACTGAGATTAGACAGAGGGTAAAGAAATCCTTACCAATAAAGTATTTTGTTCCAGAAAGTGTAGAAAAGTATATAATAGAAAATAAACTTTATAGATAAAATTTTCTTTAAACAAATCTTTTATGAAATTTAAACACATCGTTTTAATAATTTTTGTTGTTTTCATATTACTTTTGTCTTACTTGAGTTATAAAAGCAAGTTTATTTCAAATAATATTCATCAAAGGAGAACAAATTTTATTTTATTAGGTGTAGATTTTGTAGATAATGCTATACATTCTGATACAATAATTCTTTTAAGTTATAATCACAAATCAAAAATTTTTGACTTCATTTCTATTCCTCGGGATAGCTATGTTGACATACCTGAACTAAAATATAAAAAAATTACAGAAGTATATGCTTACTTTTATCAAAAATCAAAAAACAAACTTACTGCGGCAAGAAATTTATCTTCAGTTATAGAAGAAAAATTTTTTGATAAAAGTATAGAAATCCCATATTATATAGTAGTTGATTATAATGGTTTTAAAGAAATTATTGATACAATTGGGAAAATAAAAATTTTTGTATCAGAGCCAATGGATTATGATGATTATGCAGGAGGGCTTCATATACATTTTTCTCCCGGCATATATCATATGAATGGAGAAGAGGTTTTGAAATATGTGAGATATAGAGATGAAAAAGGAGACATAGGAAGGATTGAGAGACAACAACAATTTGTTAAAAGTTTTTTAGAAAAATTTATATCTCCAGTAGTATGGTTTAAGCTACCCATTATAGCTGTAAAGGTAAAACAAAATTTTCATACTAATATTAACTTATGGGAGTTAATGAATATGCTTTTAGAGTTTCGTAATCTAAGGCTAAATAATATAAGATTTTCTGTCTTACCAGGAAATCCCAAAGGGAGATATTTAGAGCTTGATAAAGAAACAATTTTAGCATTGACAAATTATTTGACCCAGGTAGACTCAGAAGTAATAAATAAGGAAAAAAGAGTTTTAATAAAAGTCTACAACGCTTCAAGTAAGCCAAAACTTGCGAAACAAGTTGCAATGTTTTTGAGAGAAAAAGGTTATGATGTTTTAGATTGGGGAAATTGGTATTGCAAATTACCAAAAAGTAAGATAATAGATTATAGTTGTAATCCTAAAATTTTAGACTCATTTTGTGATATGTTAAATATATACAATGTATCAACAACATATTCATTGTATAAAAGTTCAGACAGTATTAATTTAGACCTTGTGGTTATTTTAGGTGAAGATTTTGAGTTTACTAAATAATTTAAAATTAGTAATGTAAAGATATAAGGGGGGAAACTATGAATCAAAATGCTTTAATAATAATTGATTTACAAAACGATTTTTGTCCAGGAGGCGCATTGCCTGTTCCTGAAGGAGATGAAATTATAAGTGTAATTAACAAAATTATGGATAGATTTTACAAAGTCGTAGCGACACAGGATTGGCATCCTGAAAATCATATATCCTTTGCTTCAACTCATAAAAAAGATGTTGGAGATGTTGTTGAGATTAATGGTATAAAACAAATACTTTGGCCAAAACATTGTGTTCAAGGAAGTTATGGTGCTCAACTACACAAAGAACTTGATATAAGAAAAGTAAATTTAATTTTAAGAAAGGGAACAAATCCTAACATAGATTCTTACTCTGCTTTTTTAGAAAATGATAAAAAAACACAAACAGGCCTTCATTATTGGTTAAAAGGTTTAAAAATAAAAAAAGTATACATATGTGGGCTTGCATTAGATTATTGTGTATATTATTCTGCCTGTGATGCTAAAAAGTTTGGTTTTGAGACATATGTATTATTAGATGCTACGAAAGGTGTAGATGTGCCTAAAGGAAATATAGAAAAAGTTTTAAAACATATGAGGTCTATAGGGATAAAAATAATAAATTCTAACAAAATTAAATAACTATGAAAATCTACAACAATTTATTTCTTCTTACTGACTTCTATGAACTTACAATGGCACAGGGATATTTTTTGCACAAAAAAAATTTTGATGTTGTATTTGATTTAAACTTTAGAAGACCACCTTTCAATTCAGGATTTATTGTTTTTGCAGGTTTACAAACATTAGTTGATATTATTTTAAATTTAAGAGTGGAATATGAGGATTTAGAATATTTAAAATCCTTAGGAATATTTAGGAGAGAATTTATTGATTATTTAAAAAATTTTAAATTTACAGGAAGTATTTATTCTGTTGAAGAAGGAGAGATTGTTTTTCCTAAAGAACCTGTTTTAAGAATAAATGCTCCAATAATAGAAGCTCAGATTTTAGAAAGTATTATACTTAATATAATAAATTTTCAAACATTAATTGCTACAAAAACAGCAAGGATAGTAGAGGTTGCAAAAGGAAGAGGAGTTTTTGAATTTGGGTTAAGAAGAGCTCAAGGTATAGATGGAGCAATTTCTGCAAGTCGTGCTGCATATATTGGTGGAGCAACAGGCACTTCAAATGTTTTTGCAGGCAAAATCTTTGGTATACCTGTTAGAGGTACGATGGCACATTCCTGGGTTATGAGTTTTGAAGATGAATACCAAGCATTTGAGAAATTTGCAGAATTTTATCCTCAAAATACAATTTTATTAATAGACACATATAATACACTACAAAGTGGACTTAAAAATGCTATCAAAATTTTTAAAAAATTAAAAAAGCAGGGTATAAAAAACTTTGGTGTTCGTCTTGATAGTGGCGATTTAGAAGTTTTGAGCAAAAAGGTAAGAAATATTCTTGACAAATTTGGTTTAAAAGAAGCAAAGATAGTGGTTTCAAACGAACTTGATGAAAACATAGTTGAACAACTTTTAAACCGCAATGCACCAATTGACATTTTTGGTGTTGGAACGAAACTAATTACAGGCCATCCTGATGCAGCATTAAGTGGGGTTTATAAAATTGTAGCCAAAAAAATTGATAATAAGTATATTCCTGTGATAAAAGTTTCTGATATGCTAGAAAAAATTTCTTTACCTCATATTAAAAACATTACAAGATTTTATACAGCAAAAAGCTTTTGTTATGATGTTATAAATATAGAAGGAGAAGAGATTTCTAAAGATTGTAATATATACCATCCCGATTTTCACTATCGTATGAAGATAAATAATAGTTTTAATTGTAAAACAAAGCTATTGTTGAAAGAGATTGTAAAAAATGGTAATTTAATTTATAAGTTTCCTACAATTGAGGAAATAAGAGCAAATACAAAAAAGAATTTAGAAAAATTGACGGCAGAGTATAAAAGATTGATAAATCCACACATATACCCTGTTGGAATAAGTGAAAGGTTGAAAAGATTAAAAGAAGAAATGATAAAGAAGGTTAAGAATAGTTATTAGAGTTATTAGTTCATAGTTGATAGTTTTGATATAGGGTTTGTAGGGCAAGGTTTTAACCTTGCAAAAATTAGTTTAGGAGGTTATTTTATGAAATTAATATTTTTATTGATAACTTTATTTTTTTTAGGCTGTCAAACATATCAACCTTCAATTCAAGTTTTACCTCCACATATAAAAACACTTGCAGTTAAACCATTTGATAATAAAACAAACATCTATGGTCTTGAAGATTTGTTAAGGTTAGAAGTTAACAAAGAACTTTTAAAAGACGGAAGATTTACTATAACTAATAATATTGAAAACTCAGACGGATACATTGGTGGGGAGATTATGTATTATATTTTGCAACCAATATCCTATGGAGAAAATTTTGAACCACAACAATATAAACTTAGATTAATTGTAAACATATATTTTGTTGATAAGGTAAACAACCTTACACTTTGGAAAGAACCTAATCTTGAGGAAGTATTATTCTTTGCTGCGCCAACTTTACCTGGTGGATTAACTGAAGAAGAGGCAAAAAGAACAATTGTTTCAAATTTAGCAAGAAAGATTTATATAAGAACAATAGAAGGTTTTGGCTCAGTAACTGGCAGGTCATATAAAAAAGTACCATAAAAGACCAAGAAGGTTGTAGGGCAAGGCTTCAGCCTTGCAGGAGATTTATAGAGTGGAGATGTGAAAAAGAAAAAGTGAGAAGGAGTTAAAATATGCTCTCATATAAAGATTTTAGCAAGAATTTAGAAAGTGTTTTAAAGAGAAAAAATTTATTTTTTTTCTATGGTGGAAATAATTATTATATGTTGGAAATTTTAGATTTAATATCCAAAAAATTTAATGTTTTGAAAGAAACAGTTTATCTATGGGAAGCAGAGATTGAAGATTTATCAAAAAAACTTACAACCTTGAGCCTATTTTCGCAGAAAACAATGGTAGTATTTAGATATTTTAACCTTGCTGAGAAAAAAACTTTCAAAAAAGATTTAATGGATTTTCTTCAAAAATATAAGTTTGATAATTATTTGTTTATCCTTTATGAAGAAGAATTATCTACTAAAGAAAAAAATGACAAAATTATTAAAGCATTATTAAATATTTGTGTCTGTATTGAATTCAAAAGTCTTACAAAAGAAGAGTTGATTGCTCAATTTATAGATAAAAAAGTAGATTTGAATTTAACCCAGCAAGCAAAAGAAGTTTTATGTGAATATACAAATAATGACCTTTGGCTTATTTCAAATGAGCTTGAGAAACTTAAATATTGTTTTGATAAAAACAAAGAAATTTCTGAAGAAGATATATATAAATATTGTAGCATCTATGAATTAGCAGAAATAAAACAACTAATAGATTCAATTGAGAAAAAAGATTTAAAAGAAGTTTTAGAAACATTAAATGTTTTATTAACGCAAGAAGTACTTCCTATACAGATTTTTGTTGCGATATATAGATATTTTAGAAAGAAATTTCTTTATCAAAGAATGGAATATACAAAGATTTATAAAATTTTGAAAGAGATGCAAACAACAGATTTAAGATTGAAAACGACTGCAAACAGTAAGTATGTTTTAGAAAATTTTGTTCTTTCTTTGATGCAAATATATTGACTATTTTGACAGAATTGAATTTAATTTTTTTGTAAGGTCAGATTTTAATCTCGCAGCTTTATTTTTGTGGATGTAGTTAACTTTTGCAGCTTTATCAACTACTTTATAAAATTGTTGAAGCATTTTTTTTGCTTCTTCTACTTTTTTTTCATCAATAAGTTTTAAAAGTTGTTTTTTTGTTTCTTTAATTTTATTTTTTAAAACCAAATTTCTTTTTCTTCTTTTTAATGATTTCCTTAGTTCTTTTAAAGCAGAAGTATGTCTTCCTGTTTTAAGTTTTGCCATAGTTTTTCTCCTGCGTTAATAGTGTTTAACCACAAATATACACGAATTTCGCAAGTATGGGATAGAGCTGTTTGGTTTATTGAGTTTTTAACTATTAACTATCAACTATTAACTATGAAATAATTAACTCATCAACTCACTAACTATAAACTAAATTATTATATTTTGTGGTAAAAATCAAGGATTTATGAAAAAAAATAAAGTGATTTTAAAAAATATGTCTTCAGTTTCTTTAGGTATTGTTATATCTCGTATTTTAGGATACTTACGAGATATGTTTGTTGCAAGCGTTTTTGGTGCTGGTTTTTATGCAGACGCTTTTTATGCAGCATTCAGAATACCAAACTTATTTAGAAGATTATTTGGAGAAAGTTCTTTAAATGCAGCATTTGTTCCTGTATTTGCTGAATATGTTAAAAAAGAGCAAAAAGAAAAAGTTGAAGAGTTTATCTCAGCAACAACTACCGTATTGGTCGTATTGCTTTCTTCTATAACTTTGTTAGGAATAATCTTTTCCTTACCAATCACAAAACTTATCACCTTGGGTTTTACACAGAAAAAGTTGTTACTTACCTCACAACTATTACAGATAATGTTTCCCTATATGATATTTATCTGTCTTGCTGCATTATGCCTAAGCATACTTAATTGTTTAAAAATATTCTTTGTACCAGCAATGTCATCTGCTTCTTTGAGTATAACAGAGATTTTATTTATATTACTTATAGCTTACTCTCTTCCTGAAGAACAGAGGGTTTTTGGTTTAGCAATAAGTGTTTTATTAGGTGGTGTTTTACAATTTGTTATAAATTTCTTAATGGTTAACAGAGAATATAAAATAAGAATAAACTTAAAAGAATTTTTGAATTATATCAAACTACCTGATATTAAAAAAATATATATTTTGTTTATACCAGTTGTGGTTGGCTTTTCTATTGACCAAATAAACGCTTTAGTTGACACACTTTGTGCCTCATTTCTTAAAGAGGGTTCAATCACTGCACTTTATTACTCTAATAGGTTGATGCAACTTCCATTAGCATTATTTGGGATATCTCTTACAACTGTAATTCTACCACAGATGTCACAAGAAGCAACAGAAAACAACTTTGATGAACTAAAACAAACAATTTTATACTCTTTAAGAAATATCCTATACTTTAACCTACCAGCATCCTTAGGACTTATAATTTTAGGAAGACCAATAATAAAAACACTTTTTGAACATGGAAGATTTACTTCTGAAGCAACAAGTATAACCTATTTATGTTTAGCATTCTATTCCTTAGGTTTAATATTTTTTTCTTCTACAAAAATTTTTACAAGCATGTTTTATGCATTAAAGCAACCAAGTTATCCTGTAAAAATTGCTGGATATGTTGTTTTCCTTAACATTGTATTAAATGTTATTTTAATGCAATTTTTGCAAGCAGGTGGATTAGCATTAGCAACCTCAATTTCATCTTCAGTTGCTTCTTTATTGCTTTATAAAAGAATAAAAAAGATTTTATCTTTTTCAATCTCACAACTCAAAAGTTATTTTTTAAAAATTTTTTTGATAAATTTCATATTTGCTATTTTTCTCTTTATGTTTAAATTTTTTATAAAAAATTCATTTGTTTTGACATTTATAGGTGTTTTTGGTGGAGTAATAATTTATTTTTTTCTCACAAAATTATTTAAAATAGAAGAAACAAAGATTATTAGCAATTTCTTACAAAAATTTTTACCATTCTATGATTGAAGATAACTTAAACTCACAACTTTCAAACATACCAAAACTGCCAGGCGTATACTTAATGAGGGATATCTCTGGTAAAATCGTATATGTTGGAAAAGCAAAAAACCTTTATTCAAGAATAAGGTCATACTTTGTAAAAAACGAAGATTTTAGATTAATAGGTGCGATGATATATAGTATAAAAAATATTGACTATATAGTTTGTGGCTCAGAAAAAGAAGCATTGTTGTTAGAACAAAAATTAATAAAAAAGATACAACCACAATACAACATCATCTGGCGAGACGATAAAACATACTTAATGTTAGAGCTTGACTTAAATGACCCATTCCCGAGATTAAATTTTATAAGATATAAAGAATACTTAAACAAGAAAAAAGATAAGACCAAACTTTATTTTGGACCATATCCTTCAGCAAGACAGATTAAATCAGTAGTAAAATTTTTATTAAAATTTTTCAAAATCCGTAGATGCAAATATGATTCTCATATGTTTTTTAATCCTGAGTTTAAAAATAAATTTTTATCCTGTGTATATCTACAAACAAAACAATGTGTTGCACCCTGTCTTACTGCATCTGAAAACAGAAAGCAAACAGAACAAAATTACAAAAAACTTATAAAAAATGTAATTTTGTTTCTTCAAGGCAAAAACAAAAAACTAATAGACCAACTTCAAAAACAGATGCAAGAACATTCAAAAAATCTAAACTTTGAACAAGCAATTATATTAAGAGATACAATAAAATATTTATCAAACATTTTCTCAAAATGTATAATAAAACAGATTGAAGAAAAAGATATTGTAGAAGAAACAATAAAAAAAATAGATTTGTTAAGAAAGATAAAAGAAAAATTTAATCTAAAATCTATACCTGTGATAATAGAAGCAATAGACATCTCAACATTTCAAGGCGTTGGTTCTTGTGGCTCTGTAGTGAGATTTATAAACGCAGAACCGGACAAAACTGGTTATAGAAGATACAAAATAAAAATGTTAAAAGAAGGGCAAGTTGACGATTACACAATGATGAAAGAAGTTGTAGAAAGAAGATACAAAAGATTGATAGAAGAAAAAAAACAGCTTCCCAACCTCTTGATAATAGACGGAGGCAAAGGACAACTTAATGTTGTTTTTGAGATATTAAAAAATTACAAAATTGAAGAAAAAATAGATTTGATAGCATTAGCAAAACAGCAAGAAGAAGTATATACCTTAAACTCTTCCTCACCAATAAAACTTGGCAACTCTCAAGAAGACAACCTAATAAAATTTATCCGAGACGAAGCCCACAGATTTGCTATAAAATATAATAGGTTGCTGTTAAGGAAAGGATTGAAAGGTTAATTTATTATTTCAAAAATTTTTTTTCTTTCTTTAGCACCTTTTATCAACCTAATTTTGTTTTTTGGAAGATTAAAATAAGATGAGAGTATCTCAATAATCCTTTTGTTTACTAAACCATTTTCTGGTTTTTTCTTTAACTTTAATTTCAAAACTATCCTCTGCCTTTTTAATTATTTCTTCTTTTTTTGCGTTCGGCAAAACTTTTACTTTAAGGAACATAGGAGTGTCTTGGTTTCTGCACATGCTGAAAATAATCATTTAAAGACTTAAAACAATTTATTTTATTATCTTGAACTTTCCATATATTTACAAATTTTTCTTTAAGTTGCTCGTAATACGGATCAATTATTGTTAAATGTAAATTATCAGCAATAAAGTTATTTACTGTAGAATGTTGAAATAAATATTTTGCTTGATAATCTATTTCTCGTAGGGAAAAGCCAATTATGATAATATTAGTAGTATTAGAAAGTGCTTCAAATGCTTTTCTCCATATTGCAGAAAAAGGATATCCTTTAGTGTTTTTTTCTATTGTTGGCGGTATTAATAAAATATTTAAGGTAGCATCATCAAAAGGACATTTAAATATGTTTCTATAATTAGGAAAGTCATATAATTCAAAAATGTATATTCGTTTACATTCACTACAAATAGCATAATTTAGAGAACCGTGAAGTTTTAAAAGTTTAATTCTAGTGGTATCTGGGCATTCTATTCTTGGCTTTTGCCAAGGAGAGCGTTTATCTGTTGAATTCCATATCATATCTGGAATAAATCCATAGACATAAGTTGGATTATAAATTTGTTGATCAGGTAGATTGTCTGAGTGTGATATATCATAGTCTGAGTTTGATATATCATAAAGTATCATATCTATCAGTACATCCCAATTAAAAGAAATTATTGCTAAATTATGATGATTCTTTATAAACTTATTGTCAAATTCCCTTACAATTTTATTTTTCCATTCAGTTTTATTTTCTGCAAACTTTTTTGTATATTCTGTAATTGTAGAATAAATCAATTCTAATACTTCATTTCGTAATTCATTCGTTGAAAAAGTATTTTCAGAAATGTTAATTTTTTCATTATCACTTCTTGTATCTATAATACTTAAGACATCTTCAATATTTACTTTTTCAAGAGTATTTTCATCTATTTCTGGAAGTTCCCAAAATAATTTAATAAAATAAAAAAGTTCTTCATATGTTTTTTTGTTTTCTTTAAGAATGTTAAAAGCATATTTTAAAAAAGTATTTGTTAAAGGAAAATCATATCCCATAATATCAGCCAGCCCTTTTGAAAATCCAGCACCAACAATTAAAACAGTGTCATTATCTATGTTTTTTATATTCATATAGTAAAATTTTATAAAATTTTGTAAATCGGAGATTTCGTCTATTTCATCATTTCAATAGTTCTAATTTTTGTTGCTCTATTTTTGTCAAATTTTTACTTTTTTTAATTCTAAGATTTTTCAAACCGAACTCTCATTCAGTATAGTGTTTTCCAAGTTGTGATTTTTGAATAATAGAATAAACAATCATTTTGTTTTAAAAATCTAAAGTTATCTAAGTTTTTAATGCTCCAATTATTTGAAAAAGAAATCCTAATGCATTCACAATAATTCCTATAATTGCAAGATTTTTGTTTTTGATCAAATTATACTTTATATCAGGTCTTCCACCAAAATACTGTGTTGATAGTTGTTCTATTTCTTTATTAGGTAAAATAGCTCCTATTGCTAATAATACTGTTCCTATAAAATTTAAAATTAAACCAATTAATTGCATATTATCTTCCAAAAATTAAAGTTTTTTTGCAAACTTCTTTATAAATTCTTCTAATAATAAAGCACTGAAACAAAACTCATCTTCTTTAAGTTTTTTAAGTGTTGATTTCATCTCTCCACCCAACCAAGCTACACCGTCAATAACAGCAATTTTTATTACATTTAATGGACATTTTGTTTCTTTAATTAAACTTATTGCCTCTTTAAATTGGTTATCTTGTGAACCCCCAAAATCTGTAATAAATTTAGCTGTTCCTATTATATATTTATTTTGTTTTATTTTTGCCAGAAAATCTAATCCTTTGCTCAATTCTCTAAATTTACAATTCAATTCTTTTATAGCATATTCCTTTAAAGATTTATCCCAACCATTTAAAAAAATAATTTCATCATCTGTTTTAATAAAGTCATAAAAATCTAAAAATTTAAAATGGTTCTTAAGCCATGTTATAAACATAGGTCCAATTCTTCTACTAGCTTTTTTGGGAGCTTCTAATTTCTCTTTTAGTTCTTCATAATTCATTTCAAATAACTTTTCACAAATTTGTTTTACAGTCATAGGATTTTTATCAATAGCATCTTCATAATGTGTAAGAAAACTTATGTAAGGATTTTCTATCGGAAATTTAAAACCAAGTTTTTTTAGACGTATTAGTTCCTTTATCAATTGTAAACAACTTTTCTTTTCAAAAAATTGTTTCAAAATAGGAGATTCTTCATCAACATTTTTTTCTCTACTAATTTCATCTGGCGGATATATTTCCATTAGTCTGTCTAAGTAAAATTCACTTTTTGCTAAGTTGATACTTTTCTCCACCCACTTGTTCATAATTTTTAAAAAAGCATTATTTGATTTTCTACTTTTTTATTTAAATTTAATAGGATATCTTTGATACTTTCTATGTTTTTCTGTTCTATTAAAATTTTTAAAATATTTTTCTGTTCATTTGACATTAAATGAACAGGAAAAGTTTCTAACAATTTTTTGGTTTGAGATAATCCTAGGTACTTACGAATATAATCAGAATTAGAGTATTTAAAGGTAGTTAAAAATTCGCTATCAGTTATGTCTCTAAAGTACTCTAGTATTAAGTTAAAGTAATTTTTTAATAAAACTAAATCATCTTTCGAGAGTTCTGGAGAAATAAAAATATGAATTGGATGAGTACGATATTTTTCCCTTGTGACTAATATTCCATCTACTCCAAATGTTTCTTTTATGTTGTAAATTCCAACTCTTCCATCCCATCCTCCTGTATCTAATGTTCTTACAAATAAAGGATTGCTTATTATTTTATGATAGAGTTTTTCATTAACAAAATAAGTATTAAACTTAAAATAACCGTTAGAAAAATTGTTAACATCTAATAGTTTTACGGGTTTATTTCCTTTATTTTTTTCAACTTCTTCTAATGTTAAATAAAATTTAATTTTTAATGGGTTGTCGGATTTAAAATATGAAACATATTCATCAAATTCTCCTCCAGCTCTATAGAAATTTTTAGGAGATAAAATATATTTTTTTTCTTTTATCTCATTGTTAATTTTTAAAGCCTTGAATATAATCTGAGAATGAGAAGGGAACGGTTTTTTTTCAAAGAAGCATATACAGACATTTGTACCTGTGAATTCAAAAATTTTTTTCTCAAAGATAATTGCTTTTTTAATTGTATAAATTTGTAGAAAATCCTTCCTTATTTTATTAGATACTGAGAAACCGAATAGGAAATTAGTAGGAATTATATAAATTAATTTTTCTAAGCCATGTCTTAGATCATTAATAAGTGCAATTTGATATAAATCTTGGTATCCTTCGTTTGAACCGAAAAAGTATTTTAGATTTCTTTCAGAATTTTTTACAATATATCCTAAATAGAGATAAGGTGGGTTAGTTATATGATAAGGTGGATATTTTAAAAATCTAAAATCTGGATAATCTTGTAAAGTATCTCTTACTTGAATGTTTCTTTTTGCTACTTCATGTCTGATTCCATAACTTTTCGCT
>Ga0308394_1000083_pt1 | contig 55679 bp, 55 predicted proteins | sample Hotspr2Sampleme2_FD_202366 | JGI IMG/M metagenome (GOLD analysis project Ga0308394, IMG submission 202366) | Hot spring phototrophic mat microbial communities from Mushroom Spring, Yellowstone National Park, Wyoming, United States - 20050701_me2 ...
CCGACAAGTTCGGAGCCAACGACACCGACTTTCAACTTCGCTGCCTGTCTTTTAATCTCCTCGAAAACTATATGGGGGGGTGTAACCTTGAAATTTGTTAAGTTTATCGAAACTTGGGCCATATTATATTCTTCGACCCACCATCCAATTGCCCTAACTTCCTTGAAAAGCCCGGGCTCGTTCGGTCCCCGTCCTGCTTCCCTAATGTTCAAAGCAATTCTGTGCGCCTGCTCTTTTGTCCCCAAAATATTAACATTGTAAGCGATTAGAAAATTCCGAGCACCAGCAACAGTCGCTCCCCACTCGGGAATAAATTCTGCTGGACCGAAATCGGGCTTCCATTCAGGCTTCTTTATCTTTTCGGCTAAACCTTCGTACTCCCCTTCGCGAATTTGCGACAGTTTCTTCCGATACTCCAACGGCTGGGCAAATTCATAAAGGTAAACAGGGATGCCAAGCTCCTCGCTGGCTCGGCGAGCAAATTCTTTTGCACACTCTACACATTCATCCATTGTAACATTTGCTACAGGAACAAATGGGCACACATCAAGGGCACCAATCCGAGGATGCTCGCCCTTGTGATGTCGCATATCGATTAATTTGCGGGCAACGCGAGCTGCATTCAAAGCCCCTTGCGCAACTGCCGAAGGTTCCCCAACAAACGTATAGACCGTGCGATTCGTCGATTTTCCCGGATCTACATCAAGAAGAACACATCCCGGGGTCTGCCTGATTGCTTCTGCAATTTCTTCGATTACCTTTTCGTTCCGTCCTTCCGAAAAGTTCGGAACGCATTCTACAATCTTTTTCCCTTTCATTTTCTTTCTTTTTTATTTAACATTTCTTCTCGAACAATAACAATTTTGCTTATTTCAGGAATGAGACTTATTAACTTTTTCCCCTCGAAAATCAACAAAGTATGTTCCAAGTTCGCAGCCGATAAATTCTTGTCATTAGTCTTTATCGTTATCTTAATTGGATTAAGGTACTTGTAGCCTTGGTAAACTTTTGAATAATCAATCTTCCGGGTAGTTTTCGATTCCGAAAATCGAAGAGTATCGTGCCACTGGTATCGTTCCTTTTTAACTAACAGGACAAAATTGGTATCCGATTGATTCGAAACACCAAAAACCAAACTGTCGCCAACGAAAAATTCAATCCTCTGCCAAGCAAAGTCGTCACGGGAATACAAATCGCCCAAAGCCTGTGAATCGAATCCCCGAAAGTATCTGGAACTTGTGCTTTTTCCCGACTTCAAAATGATATTGTAGTAGTTTAGTTCATCGAGGATTTTTCGTGGGAAATCCGAAATGACAAGTGTGTCGGTATCACTTGCCTGTAAAAGATTTAATCCAAAAGTTAGAGTAAAAAAAATAACAAAAATTCTCATTTTGCAACTTCAAAAAAGCAAAATTAAGAAAACCGCCAAACTCAACCACCTCGAACCTCAAGAGATCGTACTAAAATCACTACGAAATGTCTCTTGTTTAAAAACTTTAAGCAGACATTAATTTTAATACAAGTTCAACAATAGCAATAAACAATTTAAAATGCATAGCCGAGGCGGATGTGGAAAACGGGGGACGCGAAGGCTCTTTTTTCGCCGTTCGGGTCGTAAACCGGAAAGCCTACATCAAGAAAGAAGGGTCCAGCAGGTGTAATAAACCCAATTCCAAAGCCGGTTGCACAAGCAATGCCACGAATGTAGTCGCCCAGTGTATATTTCACATAATAGTCACCCTTTTCGTTTTGAATCAGCCATTGGTAAGCATTCCCCGCATCGAAAAATAAAGTTACGGTAAAAAGTTCAAGTATATCGGCAAAAGTTTTACCAATATACGAAGGTCTGCCAAACCGAAAACGAGCCTCGAGCGAAGTTTCAAAAAGTGTCGAGTTGCCTACAAAGTCCCGCAAAAAGCTATTCACAATGGCACTACTGCTGGTGTCGAGCCGAAAACCCTTGAAGTAGCGAAGTTGGCGCGAAGCCCAACCCCGAACACTATTGGCACCACCAGCGAAAAAGTGTCTTTCAAACGGGACGAAGCTGTTTTTCTTATCGAACCAGTAAATGTAGCCCGTTTGGACTCGCGCCCCAAGAACAAAGAAATTCGTCAAATCCCAGAACCAACGCGACGAGAAGTTGAACCGATAATATTTTGCCATACCAAAGAAGAAGTACCCATCGAAGCTCAAATTGGTCAGCCGACCGCGTCGGGGAATCAGTGGATTATCGCGCGTATCGCCCGTAAAATTAATCCCAAAGATTGAAGTTGTCAACAACGGATGGTATGTATTAATGTATCTATCCAAGTTGCCAAAAATTGCTATCGACTGCTGAATTCGCAAAGAATCCTCGAAGGAGTTGGCATTGGAAAAAAAACTTTGCGAAGCAGTCGCAAAATTTTTGGGAACTTGCCGCTCGAAGTAAAAATCGAAATCGATGTAATTGAAATAAGTCCACAAAGGCAGCCTCGAGGAAAATTTCAGCGGGAAAGTAAAAGTATTCAGCTGCAAAGAACCGAACACTTTCCTTCGGGAATAAAGTATTGAACTCGAAAGCCCTACCCTTGTATTACCAATAATCCAAAGCAATGGTTGAAGAAAATTCACTCCTGTTTGAAATTCATATTCAAGAGATTTCCGCTCGAAGATTACCCTACTTATATCGATTCCAAAGGCTCGCAGGAAAAAACTCGCCGATTGAGCACCACCGAAAATATTCCTGTCCGATATTGTAAACTCGAAACCAATGTTGATGGCTTTTTCTGCTGTTGTTCTGTTTGTAAATAACCCAACTCCGTAGTCCCGGAGTTTTCGATAATTCAAAAGAACAGCGAGATTAATTGTCGAATCGGTGAAAGGATGAAATGCACTCGAAGTATCAATACGAACAAGTTCAAAAGTTCCGAGCGAGCTTAAATTAATTTCTGAACTTAAAAGCTTCTTCTGGCTGAATAAATCTCCGGGCTTAATATCCAAGTTGTTGTACTTAACATTAAAGCCTACCCTTTTTTGGTTCCCAACGCTGTCGATGAAATTAATATGCCCAATCCTGACAGGTTTCCCCGTTCGAAACTCAATATAAACAGAATCGATTTTCTTTAAAGTATCGATGACAACTCTCGGAGATAGAAAATCTGCATAAAAATAGCCATTGTTTCTTAAAATCACTCGGATTGCGGTTAATTCCTCTGCTAAAAGTTCTTCGTTGAAAGGTTCGCCAACACTTACTTTTTTCACACTCCGAATTTCTTTTTCCACCTCTGGGCTTAATGAATCGAGCCCTTGAACAGCGATGAAATCAACCCGATATTGAACGCCTTCGGAAATCGAAAACTCAAGAACATTGATTTTTTCAATAGAATCCGGATAAAAGCGATAATCCACCGCAACATCGTGAAAACCATTTTGAAAGTAAAAATTGTAAATTGTTTGCTTATCGTTTTCAGCCAGGGGCTCTTTGAAAAAAGAAATTTCATTCGCAAGAGAAAGGACAATAGATTTCAGCGACGAAGCAAGCAATTTCGGAGCCGCTCGATTGCGGGCTACATTTTCGTAGTAGAAAAAAAGGGCTCTATGGGGAAGGCTCTTCTTTGTTGGTTTCGAAGAAATCAAGCCCTGCAATTTTTCGGAAGAAACAAAAGAATTCCCCTTGAAAACTACTTTATTAATTTCAAATAAGTCGGGATGATAGAAAGAATGGAACAACTTTTTATTGTTTTCAATCGAGAGAGAATCAGTCGCCCAAAACAACAAGCCAAAAAGCAAAAAGCAGAATCTTTGAAACCACATTCTAAATTTTACAGCGAAATAAATTTGCAAAATAAAAAGACTGCTCCGAATAGCAAAGGATGGAGCAGTCTTGTGTTGCAAAAGGTTAGGCGTATTGCTCTTCTTCGTCGTCGTTGTAGAAATAATCCTCGGAACTTATTTCCTCGTATTCAGGCCAGAGGTCTTCGATGCCCATAATCAAAGCTTCCTCGTCCTCGATTTCCATCAGATTATCTATAACCTGCTGAGGGCAACCAGTTCGGTTAGCATAATCAATCAACTCCTCCTTTGTTGCTGGGAACGGTGCATCTTCGAGATATGCAGCAAGTTCTGGTGTCCAAAACATATTTCACCTCCTTTTTTGTTTATAATTCCAATTTCCAAAATAATATCCAAAATTTTATCGAAAAAACAAAAATATTATTTTATTTCTTGGTAATAAATTTCATCAAAATTGTGCTGAATTATTAAAACCGAAGGCGAGCCAATCCCCGAGGCAACTTTAAAATCGCCACGCAAAACAATTGTGTATCCTTTGCCGGGCAAAAAGCTGTAACTTTTGTAAAAGAACAAAACCGAATCTTTCTCGGCATCCCGAATTTCGATATTGTACTTTTCGGGATAAGTTGTAAAAAACTTCGTAAAGCTCCGAAAACGTATACCCACTGCCACTGGATATTGTTGCTCAACCTTGAAAACCAAACTCCCCGACGAGTTATTAGCAATATTAACAAATCGAAAGTAAGAATTTGTAAATGAATATGAGCTTAATGTATCGTAAAGAAGTAGTGGCTGAATCCTTTTTTGAAGCTGATAAATAAGGAAAGTATATGGTACCGCTTTTCGTAAACTCACCATTCCATTGAAAAGAGTCGAATCGGATTTGTACAAAACAACAAAGTTTATAACCCCGGGAAGAACATTAATATATCGGAATCCCTCTTCCATACCGTAATAAAGAGCAGAATGCAACAGGAAGTCCCCAGCGTAAATTTTCAACTTTTCGAATTGTGGTGCGCAATTCACACACATCACTTTGGAATATTGGGACGGAGTTATTTCCTGCTCGGTGTCCAAACTCGGTATACACTGACACCCAACCAAAATGCATAGTGCCAAAAAGTAAAATTTATATAGAATATATTTCCGCATATCTTTTAATATTTCACACTAACCCCATAAGTTATACCATTCTTTCGAGTTTGATACAAATTGTTTTGAACTTTGTACCAAAGGATAGTTCCTTCCCAACCAAGGAAAAGCGAAACTCTACGGTCGGGCGTGTATTGCAAACCTATTGTACCACGAGCGAGAGGTCCAACTGGCGTTCCACCAACGAAAATTTTAGCAAAAGGTTTAAGCCACTCGAAACTGAACAAATTGCTAACAGCCTGCTGATAATACAAACCATACCACCAAAGCAGGGGATTCTGTTTGTAAAACATCTTGTCGTCATCACGAATCAAAGTAAACCTCTGCGGGAACTTTTCCTGTCCGAACTCGAAGCCAATTGTGCTATTTTTCCCAAGCTCGTAACCAATTCCAATGCCAGCATTATTCAAAAGGCTTGTCTGAGTTGTGTTAATGTTGACTTCTGGCTGAGAATTAAGCATATACCCACGGAAAGTAAGAGTAAATTTACTTAAATGATTTAAAATTGGTTCAATGTGATTAACTGGAACCTCAAAATTCTGATTGATTGGGATATTAGATTTAATCTTTCCATCCTGAACGAATATTTTATTAAAAGCAATCGGAAGCTGGTTCAAAGTATTACGAGAAGTTGTAACAGGCTCAAAAGTCCTGGATGGCTCTGTTGCGTTCGAACTAATTGAATTGTCCGAAGGTAAATTGTTAGCTTGCAAATTGAACTGCCGTAGCCACTTCTCGAAAGCGGATTGGAAAGCCCTTTCCAAATTTGCAACAGGCATAGTGTATGTCTTATTCTCGGTTGCAACAATTTTAGGAACTTCGACAGCACTACCCACTGGAATCCCGGGCTGAGAGACGACTTGGATTCCTCGCTGAACGGGCTCCGCAGTTCGCTGCCAAGGAATGAAAATCCAGAGCAAAACAAAAGAAACCAACCCACCGAAAATACTCGATGCAACAAAAGGAAAATACTTGGCTACAATTTGTTTGAAATTGTATAAAAGACCAAGCGGAGCAGGACTTGTTCGCGGATATGCAGAGTTTGGTATTTTAAAGTCCAAGCTCGAGAAGATATAATTTGTTGCATCGAGCGGCGGAGCAATTGATTGCATATCTTTTTGGAAGAGTTGATTGAATTGCATTTGCTGGTCGAAATATTCCCTCAACTCTGGATTTCGGGAAAGTTCGGCAAACAGCAAATCCTTTTCAACCTGATTCAATTCCCCTTCCAAATACAAGTCAATTAATTTGATATAATCCATAGCATTTATCCCATTTATTATTTCTCATTTCTTAAAAAAGGAATTAAATAATTACGAAGTTTTTCTTTTGCACGATAGTAACGAGTTTTAACCGTCGCAAGTGATTCACCTGTAATCTCTGCAATCTCTGCAAATGTTAAACTCTGGTAATGGTGGAGCACAAAAATTTCTCGGACAGGGAAGTCGAGCAAAGCTAAGGCGTTCGCAATGATTTGTGAAGTTTCGCTCCGTTCAAGTTCTTCATCGAAAACCGAAGTGCGATTATCTTCGAACGGGACAATCATCTTCTTGTCACGAAACCGATTCAAACACAAATTTCGGGCAATTTTCAACAACAAAGGCAAAATGTTGGTGACCTTTGCTCCACCCACACAGCTGGAATAAAATTTCAAAAAAGTTTCCTGAAAAACATCTTTGGCATCAGTCCGATTCCCCAATATTCTTAAAATAAAAGCAAAAAGCATCTGGCTGTATCGGTTATATATCTCGGTGAAAGCCAATTCGGCAATTTCCTTTCGGCTCGTAAGAGCCTGACAAAGTTCAAAATCGGACATCTGACCAAAGTTATCGAAACTTTCCATTATCTCTTATATTTATTCCAAAATGCTCTATAAACATTGCTACTAATTATCGTTGGTTTAATAGTCTTATCCTTTAAAGTGTTTAAATCAACAATTTCCAAAGTCCCGTGAAACAAATTTAAATCATCCTTGTAATATCTTGTGTAAAGTATTTTAGAGTTCTGGAAATTAACTTGAGGGAATAAATTATAGGAATAACCGGAACCAGGGGAGAGGAACTGATATTTGCTGACAGGCTCAGCAAAGTTTACAAACCAAAGGGAGCCTTCGCGTCCGGTAATGTAAAATTTCCCATCCTCGAGTGTTGGAACAACTTCGACGCAACCAATTAAATCCACTGGGGAAGCATTTTCGTAATTGCCTTCGTAACTTGCAGAATAAATCAAGTCGTAATTTTCCTCGTTCGAAATAGAAAGGTAAACGAAGACCCCTTCTTCGCTCCACGAAAGACTTGGCTCACCAAAAATTTCATTGATTTGCCCGGGCAAAAGCTTCGTAGATATTTTTATTGGTCTATCGGCTTCGCAATAGTACACAACAAGTTGTTGTGGGGAAGTATAAATATCCTTCCCTTCGACAAAAGCAATTTTGGTTCCGTCGGGTGAAAATGCTGGAAGAGTTCCTTTACAGAAATTGCTACTCAATTTAAAAAATTCACTTTCGTTACGAACCAACCACAATTCATTTCCATTGGCTCCAATAGCAATAGAGCGACCATTGCTCGAAAGTATAGCAAAATCTCGCGAGTACCATTTGTAATCGCCGGCGATTATTCTTTGCTGAGTCCCATCGATTTTGGCAAGCACAATATCTTGCGAACCCGATGGATTATTTCGAACAAACACAATTTTTTTATCGCGCGATGGAGGTGAATACAAAATTCCGTTCTCAACAATATATCGCGGTTTCTTCTCTTGAAGGTCGATTTGGAAGATTCCAGGTTGGTTTGTATTAAAGGGAAGTGCAGTAAAATAAATATCTCCTTCGGGAATAGAAAAAACATCATCGTAACGGCAGGGGTCGCACGAAGCAAAGGCAAAAATCACTAATGCCAACACTCCGATGCTTTGTATTATTTTCTTTATACCCTGCCTCACAATCACTTTTCAAAAATTTGCAACTTCTACAAAGTAATAGACACATAAAACTTAAAAAAGTTCCAAAAATTTCAAAAAAATTTTAAAATTTTTTAAATATTTTAATTTTTTGTTCCAGATGAGATATTAAAAACTTTGAACAAATCGAGCAGAATTACGAGTCTATCGGGCAAATTTACAACCCCCACAATGTAATTCTCCCCTACTTTGGAGTTAGTGTCGATTGGATTGGTCTCTATCATATTCTTGTTGACCCAAAGAACTTCGTTCATCCTATCGACAAGAATTCCAATTATTTTGTCATCCAAATGAAGAACAATAATTCGAGAGTTGGAACCATAGGTTCCCGGTTCGAGGTTTAAAATTTTTCGAAGGTCGACAACTGGAATAACTTTGCCACGAAGATTAATTACGCCTTCGACGTAATGTGGGGCGTTTGGCACACGGGTTATTTTCGTCATTGTCGTGATTTCCTGAACCTTTAAGATGTCGATTCCAAAGTGTTCATTCGCAAGCTCAAATGTTACCAGTTGAACCATTTCGCCAACCTGAGCTTCTTGGTTAATCAAACTCGATGATTTTACGACCTCTTCCATATTCTCCTCAATTTAATAACCAAAAAATTTTAAATAATTCTTATTGTTTCGCCAATTTTTTCGAACTTTTACGAAAAGTTCAAGATAAACAGGAACCCCAAGATGATTTTCGATTTCCTTTCGTGTGATTTCTCCAAGCTTCTTAATCCTGCTTCCACCAGCCCCGATTATTAACGGTTTCTGTGTTTCCTTCTCGACAATTATTTCGGCAGAAATATACCACTTTCCCTTTTCTCGCTCCTTGAAATCGACAATTTGCACTTCGGTAGAGTATGGAACTTCATCCTTGAACATTGTGAACAACTTTTCTCTTATTAATTCCGAGACAAAGAATCTTTCCGATTGAGTGCTCAGAACATCTTCCTCGTAAAGGAATTCCCCTTCGGGAAGATATTGTTTAAAAACTTTAATCAACTCGTCAACTCCAGCAAGTTTAGTTGCAGAAATTGGAACAAATTCTCGAAAAAGCCCAAGCTTGTTGTATTCTTCAATAATAGGTAGAACCTCTTTCGAATCTTTTAATAAGTCAATTTTGTTCAAAATCAAAATCAAAGTCTTGTCGAAAGTTTTCAGTCGCTCTTTAACTTGTTCGGTTAAAGCCACAGCAGGATCTTTATGGATAGCCACATCAATCATAAATCCAATAATATCGGCTTCGGCAATAGCAAAATCAACATATTGCATCATCACACGATGAAGTTCATACCGAGGTTCCACAATTCCCGGGGTGTCGAGAAAAATCATCTGGGAATCTTCGTCGGTTCGAACTCCAACAACTCTCTTCCGTGTTGTTTGTGGCTTTGGCGTAACAATACTCAACTTGGTTCCAACGAGTGCATTCAAAAGGGTCGATTTCCCTACATTTGGCTCACCAATTAAAGCCACATATCCACATTTAGTTTCCATCAACCTACTGCTCTTTTTTCGAACAACATCAAGTATTCTTTTCTCAATTCCGCTATTTAGTTTCCATCAACCTACTGCTCTTTCTTAAAGGTATTCAAAATTGCATACGGAATAATCACGCAATAGCCAATAACAATGATAACGGGAGCCACGTAAATTACTAATGGGTTGTTCCATTTTCCTTGTGGCAGGGCTGGTTCTTCGGTGATTCCTGTGGTCATCAAAATATAGCCCAAAACAATAACCCCGATACCCACGAAAAACCAAACCCAATTCTTCTTTTCAATTGGAAAATTCCATTCCACAACTGCTTTCTTTTTCCCTCTTTGCGAGGTTTTCTTCACTTGTCGAGCCATCTTACATTTCTATTTAAAATCACATAATCAATTCAAAATTAACGAAAAAAATTCAATATTCATTTCTCATTTGCAAACTTTTATCCTCGAAATCAATTTTTGTTTATAACTATTTTGGTTTAAAAATATATTTAAATTATTTTTGTATATCTGTTTTTCAAAAAACATTGGAGGAGATATGTTCGAAAAAATTCAATCATTGCTGGGCAACGATGCCGAATATCTTTTAGGCTTCTCTAATCCCAAAGTTCCAAAGGAAATGTTAACTCTCCCCGGACCGGATTTTATCGATAGAGTTTTCGCAAACTCAGACCGAAATAATCGTGTCCTTGCCAATTTACACAGGCTTTTCAACCACGGACGACTTGCAGGCACCGGCTACCTTTCGATTTTGCCTATCGACCAAGGTGTGGAACATTCTGCTGGTGCAAGTTTCGCTAAAAATCCAATTTACTTCGACCCGGAGAATATTGTTAAGCTTGCAATCGAAGGCGGATGCAACGGCGTTGCCTCGACTTTTGGCGTTCTGGGTATGGTCGCTCGCAAATATGCCCACAAAATTCCCTTTATTGTTAAAATCAATCACAATGAACTTCTTACTTATCCAAACAAATACGACCAAATACTTTTTGGAACAATCGAAGAAGCGTATAATATGGGCGCTGTTGCAGTTGGAGCCACAATTTACTTCGGCAGCCCCGAAAGCAACAGGCAAATAGTCGAAATTTCCGAAGCTTTCGCTTATGCACACGAACTTGGTATGGCTACCATCCTTTGGTGCTATCTGCGAAATTCCGCATTCAAAAAGGACAAAGATTACCACGTATCGTCAGACTTAACTGGCCAAGCAAACTATCTTGGAGCAACAATTCAAGCGGACATCATCAAGCAAAAATTACCAGAAAATAACGGCGGCTATCTTGCATTAAACGCCGAAGGTAAATCCTATGGAAAATATGACAAAAGAATGTACTCCGAGCTCACTTCTGAACACCCAATCGACCTTTGCAGATACCAAGTGGTTAACAATTTTATGGGCAAAGTTGGGCTTATCAATAGCGGCGGTGCTTCGGGCGAAAACGATTTAGCCGAGGCAACCAAGACTGCTGTAATCAACAAGCGCGCCGGTGGTATGGGATTAATCTCGGGAAGGAAGGCTTTCCAAAAACCGATGAACGAAGGCATTCAGCTTTTGAATACAATCCAAGACGTTTACCTTTGCAAAGAAGTTACCATTGCGTAAATAAACTCTGCCTCACTCCTGTCCAATTTTGGGAGTGAGGCAATTTTGTATATAAGGATTAAAATTTACACGAGATAAAACACTTCCGGGCTGGTTCCCAATTCAGGTTTTCGCCGTATTGAAAATCTTTCGGAAAGCACTTGTCGAACCTCGGAGCCGGGGTCTTCGAGGTCGCCAAAAATCAATGCTTTCGACGGACAAGCTTCTACACAGGCGGGCATCATCCCTCGGGCTAATCTTTCTGCACAGAAAGTACACTTTTCAACCACACCACGAGTACGAGTTGGAAATTCAGGATTCTGCTCTTTTATAAAAGGCCTTGGGTCACGCCAATTGAAACTTCGTGAACCATAAGGGCATGCAGCAACACAATACCGACAACCAATGCACCTATGCCAATCCATCATCACAATCCCATCTTCACGCTTCCAAGTTGCTTGGGTGGGGCACACATTCGTACACGGAGGATTATCACAATGATTGCAAAGAAGTAGCACCGTGGAAAAATTCATTCCTTTCGGCAAAAATTCATTCTCCTGGGTAATGAAAGCATTTCTAAATTGTTCTTTCCAAATCCATTTTATTTCGTCTTTGGGATTGTCCAATTTTGGCACATTATGGTAAGAATGGCAAGCTTCGATACACTTGTTGCAATTGGGATTCTGCTCGCATTTCTTCACATCGATTGCCATTGCCCAACGATGGGCTTTCAACCCTTGCTGGGGATGTTCCACAACAGTTTGTGAGATAGACTCATAGGTCCATTTCCCAGCAAGAGCAATACCTCCAGCAAAACTCACTATCTTCAAAAAGTTTCTTCTATCAATCATTTTAAGGCCTCCTTTGGTTGAACGTGACAATCCCAGCAATATGGCTTTACTTGGAGATAATTATGGCACTGGTCGCAGAAATTCTTTTTGTCGCTATGACACTTCAAGCAAGTCAAAGTCAGGCTCATTTCAAGCTTCTGTCCATTATGCGTCAGCACAACTCCGTTTCGAACAACGTAGCGCATATTCAAACGGACTACACTATCGCGCCAATAATTGAGCAAATCCATATGGTAATGATTCATATAATCTTTATCGTCGATACATTGCCGTGCATCAGTGGGATAAACCAGTTTAGGCTTTACTTTGCTTTGGGCAGAAGACAAATTGAGCCAGATAGGCATTGTAAAAAATGCAATTCCGATTACTATACCCAAAATAATTTTCCATCCATCGTAAATTTTCATTGGTTTTCCTCCTCTTTTAACAAAGGATTAAGTCGCAAATCAACTTCACGGGGCTTTTCCCCAGTCATAATCAATGCATTTCCAACCATTTCGTGAACTCCACCAACTTCGAGACCAGGTACCCAGAAATCAAAAAGCGGTGGGAGATTGGCTTTATCGATTGCGCAGATACACAAGCAAATGTTCACCCCGTATTTATCTTTGACATATTTTGCTGCGTTTGCTCGCGGGAAACCTCCCCGCATCCGCATTTCAAAATTCTCTTCGGTTCCTAAGCCAGCGCCACTACCACAGCAGAATGTCTGCTCTCGAATCGTATTATCGGGCATCTCGGTGAACTTCCTCATAACATTTTTAATTATGTACCTCGGCTCTTCGAGCAAGCCCATTCCCCTGGAAGGATTACAGGAATCGTGGAATGTAGCGTGCCAATGGTCATTACGGCTTGGGTCGAGTTTTAACTTATTATGATAAATCAAATCGGCAGTAAATTCACAAATATGAACCATTTTCGTCGACTTAGCATTTTCGAAAACTGTTCCTGTGATTGGGGACTTCGGAACTTCGAGGAAATCCGCTGGACCATTCATTGTATCCATATATTGATGAATAACACGCCACATATGTCCGCATTCCCCGCCCAATATCCATTTTACTTTTAGCCTTTTTGCCTCGGCATAAATCTTATGGTTCAATCGTTTCATTAAGTCGTGTGAAACGAACGAACCGAAATTTCCACCTTCGGAAGCATAAGTACTGAATGTATAATCCAGTCCTATCTCGTGAAAGAGCATTATGTAGCCCATCAAAGTGTAGTAGTGCGGTGTTCCAAAATAATCTGCCGATGGTGTAACAAAAAGAAATTCTGCCCCTTTCTTGTTAATCGGTATCTCTACACGAATTCCTGTGATTTCTTCGATGTCGGCTGCTGCCATTTCCAAACTATCTTTCATACCATGCGGCTGAACCCCAAGATGATTCCCTGTTCTATATGAGTTTTTTACGGGGGTCATTATCCAATCGATATTGACGCCAATTAGATTCATCAAGTCCCGTGTAAGAAATGTAATCTCGGCTGTATCAATTCCATAGGGACAGAAAACGGAACATCTTCGGCACTGGGTACATTGATAGAAGTAATAGAACCATTCGCGAAGAACATCAAATGTCAGCTCCCGAGCGCCAACCATTCTACCCATAATCTTACCTGCCGTTGTGAACTCACGGCGATAAACAGAGCGTAGCAATTCTGCTCGGAGAACTGGCATATTTTTGGGGTCGCCCGAACCAAGGAAGAAGTGGCATTTATCGGCACAAGCACCGCAGCGAACGCAAATATCCATAAAGATTTTAAGTGACCGATATTTTTCCAATCGCTCCCGCAAACCCTCGAGAATTATCTCCTGCCAATTCTCAGGCAATTTCCAATCGGGGTCGGTCGGTTGCCATTTCCTTGGGTTCGGTTGGTCAAGATAAATCAATGCATCTTCGCTTCCCGCATAATTAAATGTTCCCTTTTGAAATTCAACAGGAACATCCATCCAGTTTACAAACTTGGGCTTGTAAGTTACATTCTTTAAAAGTTCCTCTGGTTTTATCTTTATCGACATATTACTCCTCCTTTTCTACTGGAATACCTGCAGCTTTCATTTTTTCACGAAATTCATCTTCATATTCTTCGTAAGTATGAACCGCAACGACTGGATTCCAAGGATTGATGTGTCGCTTCATTCGATTGTTATTGGCTAAATTTCGTGTTGGGCTCATAAATATTCCACCCAAATGAACAAGCTTGCTCATTGGGAAATAAATCAGCAAGGTACAGACAAATGTGAAATGAATCATAAACAATGGGCTAAGTTTGTTCAGCAGTTCATTGCTTATTGGTTGAAAAGATAGAATCGACACTGCAAATTCTTTAACAGCAACCAAATCCGTCTTCAAAAAATATCGCATCAAAACCCCTGTTACAGCAATACCCAAAATCAACAATAAAGGGAAATAATCGGAAGGGAGCGAGACAATTCTAACTTTTGCATTGAAGATTCTGCGCAGGAAAAGATATGTTAAAGCAACAAGTATCGCAACGTCGGTAATGTAAATTATCGGCAATCCAACTTGGAAAAAGCCATCAATATCTTGAAGAAACCCAACAAAGAATGGTATTGGCTCGGTAAAGAATCGAAAATGCCGTAAGAAAATAATTAAAAAAGACCAATGGAAAGCCAAACTGAAAAACCACAGCCATTTGTCAACGGAATAAACCAAGCGGTCATCTTTTAGCGAGGCTTTCGTGTTTCGGAAAAGAGAACGGAAGAAGAGCACTTCCAACGCCATTCTGCCCAAAGTTCCTAAAGCTGAACTTGGGTTGTCCAATTTGTTCTGCTTAATCCAAGGCAAGGATTTCTCCTGCCCGCAAGTTGTAGTAATTCGGAAAGGTACAGGCGAACGAGCCCAACGAAGCACACGAACAATAAGCCCAATAGCAAATACTGCCAAAGCTACATATGGCAGAATCACTCCAAAAATAAATTTCAAAAAGGGCAGGACTCCTGCCACCCATCCCGCAAGCAATATCACGACAGTAACCAAAAGCGATAGCTGAATACCCATATTACTCTTCTATTTTGTTGGCAAAACTTTCACCCAAAATGTTATCCATCAACTTGTATTTTTCGTTAAGTTTTTCCAAAAACTTACCATAACGATTCCGAATCTCTTCCCTTTGAATTTGGGCTATTTTCTCCCGAATGTTGATAAAAGACTCGAATGCTTTTTCCGAGATTGTCATATAGTAATCAACATCAGTCCTATACGATTCTACTTTGGTATCAGTGGGCAACGAGTTGTTGAACTTATCCCACAAAAATCGAAATATATTTGCCGATTGCCAATAGGACAAATCTTGAACAGCTCGAATTTTGAGAATATCCTCCAACGAATCGTTGAACTCGGTGCAATCTATTTCACTGGAACAAATCAACGAGAGCAATTTCCCAAGATTTTGATAAAGATTGTATCCCACAGGGTTTGTAAAAGGTTCCTCTTTTTTGGAAATGAATTTTTTCGAGGGTTCAGGATAATGGTCAATTAACCACAGGAACCATTCCTCTAATAAGTTTTCTTTGTTCTCATTTAAAAAATCTTTAAAATTCATTATTAATCATAAATTTAACCATTCTAATTTATTATTGTTTTATCGAAGCGATATAGAATAAAAGATATTTTGTATTTATTTTGTTGATTAAAATATTCCTATCCCCCTTTTTACTAATTCAGTGGTCTGGTAGGCAATAACTATCTTGTAGTTTTTTCGTAATTTTGCAAAAATTATTTTGTAAAAGAGGGATATGATGTTTGAAAATGAAAAGATTGTTGACGAAGCATTAACATACGACGATGTTCTTTTGATACCTCGATATTCGGAAGTACTTCCCCGAGAGGCAGACCTTCGGACCAAACTTACCCAGAGTATCACTTTAAACATTCCCATCCTTAGTGCTGCAATGGATACTGTTACCGAAGCCCCAATGGCAATTGCAATTGCCCGCGAAGGTGGGTTAGGCGTGATACACAAAAATATGTCCATCGAAGAGCAGGTCGACCAAGTCGATAGAGTGAAACGCTCCGAAAGCGGGATGATTATGAATCCAATTACTCTGGGTCCGAAGAATACAATTCGCGAGGCTCTTGAACTGATGGCTAAATTTCATATTTCTGGAATTCCAATTGTCGACGAAAACAACAAATTAATTGGCATTGTTACCAACCGCGATTTGCGTTTTAATCCTGCACTGGACACGCTCATCGAAGACATTATGACCAAAGAAAATCTTATAACTGCATCGGTTGGAACTACTCTCGAAGAAGCAGAAGCAATCTTGCAAGCCCATAAAATTGAAAAACTCCCCGTTGTTGACGAGAATTTTATACTCAAAGGTTTAATAACTGTAAAGGACATTCAAAAGAAGAAACAGCATCCAAATGCTTGCAAGGACGAACTGGGCAGGCTTCGAGTTGGTGCCGCTGTTGGAGTTAGTTCCGATACTCTCGATAGAATTGCTGAACTAAAAAAAGTCGGAGTGGACGCAATATTTATCGACACTGCCCATGCCCACTCCCGTGGAGTTATTGAAATGATAAAAAAGGTAAAATCAAAATTTCCCGAGATACCTTTAATTGCGGGAAATATTGCAACCACCGAAGCAGCTGAAGATTTGGTTCGTACTGGCGTCGATGGAATTAAAGTAGGCATCGGTCCCGGCTCTATTTGCACCACTCGTGTAATCGCTGGGATTGGGGTTCCACAACTTACAGCAATATTCAACGTGGCAAAAGTCACCCAAAAAGCAGGAATTCCAATAATCGCCGACGGCGGAATAAAGCAAACGGGCGATATTGCAAAGGCTCTGGCTGCTGGTGCAGATTCTGTTATGATTGGCAATCTACTTGCCGGACACGAGGAAAGCCCCGGAGATAAAATCCTTTACGAAGGTCGAGCATATAAAATCTATCGTGGGATGGGCTCGCTGGAAGCAATGAAAAAAGGCTCCGCCGACAGATATTTCCAAGATGTCGAAGATGAAATTACCAAACTTGTTCCCGAGGGCATCGAAGGCAGAGTTCCCTACAAAGGGAATGTAGCCGACACGATTTTCCAAATTGTTGGCGGGCTTCGCTCTGCAATGGGTTATTGTGGATGCAGAACAATTGCTGAACTACAGAAATATGGAAAATTTGTTCGCATCACTGATTCAGGGCTTCGGGAATCGCATCCCCACGATGTTAGCATAACAAAGGAATCACCAAACTATTTTGTTAAATAATCTTTAAAAGGATACAATATGGCAAAAAAATCTAACTCAATTACGAACGAACCTGTTAAAACTTTTCCAGAAAAGATTACCCAAAGATTAACACAAATTCGATTCCGAATCGAGGAACTCAAAACCGATGGCTTATTTGTTAATTATCTGCCCAATATCCGCTACCTGACAAATTTTTCGGGGTCATCTGCTTCGATGATTATTTTTCAGGACTCCATCTGGTTTTTTACCGATGACCGATACGAGGAACAGGTGCAAACAGAACTTTATCCTCTCCCAAATCTACAAATTCATATAACCCGTGATATTTGGAACTACTTAATCGAGAAAAAGCTACTCAAAGACATTAATGCACTGGCTTTCGAAGCCGAAAAATTAAGCTACCAAGAGGTAATCAACATACGCAATCTCATTCGCCCTGTAAAATTTAAACCCGGGGAAACCATCGTTGAACCCTACACTATGCCAAAATCCCCAGAGGAATTAGAAAATATCAAAAAAGCTTGTGCGATGAGCGAAGAAGTATTCAACATTGTTTTAAAAAATTTCAAACCCGGTATGACAGAAAAGGAATTGGCAGCCGAAATTGTTTACTACGCTCGCAAACTTGGCTCCGAAGGCGAACCATTCCCAACAATCGTAGTTAGTGGTAAACGCAGCTCAATGCCCCACGGCAGTCCCACCGATAAGCAAATCAAAGCCAACGAGGTTGTTACCGTCGACTTCGGCTGCGTTGTAAATGGATTTTGTAGCGATATTACAAGAGTTTTTGCTGTTGGCAAATACACGAAAGAACAAAAAAGCATTTACGAGCTGCTTATCAAAGCCAAAGAGAATGCAATTGCCCAAATTCGACCCTTCGTAAATGGTAAATTGGTGGACCAAGCCGCTCGCTCTATGATTGCCAAAGCTGGATATGGCGATTTCTTCCAGCATTCGCTTGGACATGGTATTGGCATTATGCCTCACGAAATGCCTTTAATTACTTTTCGCAAAGAAAACGAGATTATCCCCGAAGGATGTGCCCTTGCTATTGAACCCGGCATTTATATACCAAATAAATACGGAATGAGAGTCGAAGACAATGTCTATGTTGCCAAAGACTCTGCAAAACACTTAACAAAAGCACCCGAAGAACTTATTGTAATTTAATTTCGGTAAAACATTGTCTGTTTCTGATATGAACAATAAAAATGTTCTGATAATATCTTATTATTTTCCACCAATGGGATTGAGCGGAGTTCAACGAACTTTGAAGTTTGTTAAATACCTCCCCGAGTTCAACTGGAAGCCAATCGTTTTAACTACTTCACCAAAGTCATATTATGCTTTCGACGATGAACTGCAAAAAGATTTAGAAACATTGGACGTCGAAGTTTATAGAACAGGCGAATACTCGCCAGAACAGCGAAAGGTCAAACCATTTCCCCCAAGTTATAGATTGCAAAACTTTTTCCGTTTCCTTGCAAGCTTCTTTTTGCAACCCGATACAAAAATTTTATGGAAGAAAAAAGCATTGAATTTGGGGCGCAAAATACTGCAAGAGAATAAGATTGATGTAATTTTGGCTACCGCCCCTCCTTTTACAGATTTCCTTGTTGCCTCAACATTATCCGAAGAGTTCAAAGTCCCTTTCGTTATCGATTATCGCGACATTTGGGTGGATAATCCTTTTCATTTTTTCCCTACTTTTTTCCACAAAAACTATGTGAGAAAATTAGAAGAATCTATTTTAAAGAAAGCTAAAAGGATAATTGTTACATTTCGTGGAACAAAGGATGTTCTCCTAACTCGCTATCCCTTTTTGAAAAGCGACGAAGTGGTTATAATCCCTCACGGATTTGATGCAAGCGATTTTTCGAGCTTTGAAAACCTCAAGCCTGTTCCCGGGAAATTTGTTGTAACGCACTCAGGACTGTTTCAGGACAATAGAACACCAAAATACTTTCTAAAAGCTTTTTCCGAGTTCGTCAAAACTCGAAACGATGGCATCCCCAAAGAAGCTTGGTTCATAGGAATTATGAGAAAGTCACATAAAAAATACATCAAACGATACGGAATAGAAGAAAGTGTCAAATTGTTTGGCTATCAGCCTCATAATCAAGTAATTCGGCTACTGAAAATGTCGAACATTCTTTGGCTAACTTTCGAGGATAATGTGCGCTCCCCTGGCAAACTCTTCGAATACTTTGGTGCACGAAAGCCAATCTTGATTTGTGCTCCCGATGGTTATATGAAGAATTTGGCACTCGAATCCAAAGCTGCAATCGGAACTAACCCTCGTGATGTCGATGGTATCAATCGTGCTTTAAATACTTTTTACGACCTGTGGCAAAAGGACATATTGCCAGTGCCTGCAAATGATTTTGTTGAACAATTCGATAGAAAAAAACTAACACAAGAGCTTGCATATCAATTGGCTCTTGCCTGCGAAGTTTAATTTAAAATACAATCGTTATATTGTCGTTTCTTAATTTTAATTTTTCTGTTTTGTTAAACAAATTAAGGTTCTACTATGAAAATCAAAAGTTTCTTTGCGTTTGCAAGTTTCTTTTTAGCGCTGTTGCTTTTTGTTTCTTGTGAAGAGAGCACAACAACCGAGCCCACTCCAACAGTCACCGGTCCCGATAGTATGAAAGCTACATCAATCGATTCGGCAACGGTTCGGCTTCGTTGGAAACTCTCGCCCGATGAAAGCAAAACCTACTTCAAAGACTACGTGCTCTATATCTCTCCCGGTGCTTTCAGCCCCAAGATTATCTCCAAAGGTACCAATACTATCGATATCAAAGGCTTAACCGACGGAACAATCTACACCTTTGAACTTCGTGCACGCAATACCGAAGACAAAGAAAGCATTGGTAGTGCAAAAATCCAATGGTCGCCTGCTTTCCGCTTCACCACAAATATCAACGACGAGCCAATTCGTGTTTACGAAACTGCTTCGTCCTTTGGTAGCGGTCTCCAACTTTATGACCCAACAAATGGCAAACCAAAGACTCTGAAAGTTGCCAGCGGGGAATTCTGGAATCTTGGACTCTATACCAAATTGGGGGAAGTAAGCCTTTACAGTGCAAATTACATTGCAAACAACAATCTTTATAATTTCCCGAAAGCTCCAACTTGGACTACGGAAATTAGCGAAGATGTATTCTTGACAAATACTTTGGATAATGTTTTCGATAGTCAAGCCCTTAGTGCACGGAAATTCTCTACTAACTATTATATTGACCTTACTGAGCCTAGCTTCCAAAATGGTATCGTTATCATTGTCCGAACAAAGGCACCAAATGCCACCGATTGGAACTATGCCAAGGTTTTGATTAAGCCGGGAGCTAATGGCTTGCTCCAGGGCACACCCGATAACCGCTACATTGAATGCGTCATCTCGTACCAAAAGAAAGCTGGTGTTCCATACGCAAAACCTATTAATTAATAATTGAGGAGGCAAAGATGAAAAAATTATTTTTGGCAACAGTCTCGTTGTTATTAGTTTTTGGGCTAACGTTTGCATTCTCGCAGGAAGCTGCTCAAAAGAAAGCTTCGGCAAAAACAGCCGAACCAGCAAAAGTTGAACAAAAGCAAAAGCCCGAAACCAAAGCAGATGAAAAAAAAGATGCAAACAAGAAAGCTGACAAACCTTTGAAAGGTCGTGTCATCAGCCTTACAAAATATATCATCGATAATAACGGCACAGTTTCGAAAGACGAAGCTATGAAAGAAGCCGACGAAGGCAAGCCTATTGTCCTGCTTGTTGGCGAAGGTAAAAAAGCCAAAATCTACTTCGTTTTTAACGAAGATGGCTCCTTCGCTGGCAAAAAACTTGCTAAATATGCAAGCAACAAATATGTTGGCATCATTGGAAAGCAAAAAGTTGTCGGCGGCTTGAACATAATCATTGCCGAAATGATTGAATCAATGGATTAATCTTTTCCAAGAAGGGGACTTATCCATAGTCCCCTTCGACTTTTATTTTGGTAAGCCTATGGTAGAATTTTCGGAACAAAACATTTCAGCAATTAGTAAATTTTTGGGAACAGAACCAGAAAAAAACGAAAATTCTTGGTGCTGGAAGCTCGTCGACCCAGAAACGAAAAATTTTCTTTTCTTAACCATTTACCAAAATATTGAGTTAAACGGCTCGAAAATTAATTTGGCTTCTGTCCAAACCAGCTTCGGTTATTTCGAACTTCACAACTTTTCGAAAATAATTTTTGTCGAACCCAACGAAATTGCATTTCTTCAATACGACACGCAAAAACTAAATTGCCTTATTGTCGGGAAAAATTGCACTTGTTCCCTTTACTCCAACATCCAAAGAGAAATAATCAAACACAACTTTGCCGAGCTCGACAGTGCTCTCCTGCTCTCTGCTCTGCAGCTTGCCCTTTTCGAAGAAACCCTTTCGTAATTTTTAAAACTTGCCCTCTCCCAAAACCTTTATTTCCATTTTGGCATTTCGTTTGATATTCCCTTTTTTCTTTATAATTTTATTTTTATGGAAAAAATAACAATTAGAATATATAACGAAACGGAGCAAAAGGGAATTCCCCGCAAGGCTTTGCAGACTTCGATAACAAATGTTTTAAAACACTTTGGCAAGCGAAACGCACAGATTAACATTATCCTTACCGATGACAAAACCATATTGGAGATGAACAAAAAATTTCTTAACCACAACTACATCACTGATGTCATCAGTTTCGATTTAAGCGATAGCGAAGAGCTGATTCTTGGTGAGATTTACATTTGTCTGCCCCAAGCCGAAAGACAAGCGAAAGAATATAAAACAACATTCAAAAACGAACTGCTTCGGCTTGCAATTCACGGAATTCTTCATATTTTAGGATTTGATGATCGTACTTCGAAAGAGAAAAAAGAAATGACAAGATTAGAAAATTATTTTCTAAATCATCAATAGAAAATGGAAAGAATAATAGAAATACTAATTTTTATCGCAAGCGAATTGACCAAGAAAAAGCAAATCGATGAAGTCGATTTGAAAATGCTTTTGAACAAAGGATATTCCCGTTCGGAAATTTCGGTCGCTTTAAGTTGGATTGTAGAAAAACTTGAAGATGGGAAATCGACATTATTCCAAAATCTTCATTCTGGCAATAAATCCTTTCGCTATCTTCACGAGGCAGAAAAGGATTTGTTCAGCCCAGATGGTTGGCAGGAGTTGAATCAGCTTTATTCGCTTGGAATTCTTCCACTCGAAGTTATGGAAACATTTATCGACAGAGCGATGCTCATTGGTCTACGAAACATCAATGCCCAGCAAGTTCGAAGATTTATCGCCGGCTTGATTTTCGAAACAAACATCCACCAAAACATTTTCCCCCCAAACAACGAGGATATTATTAATTGAACGAAAACGATTAGTACTGAAATGTGAGTGCCCGTATTTCTTGTCAATCATACTACTCATTAATGTTTTACTTTTGACAAATCCACTTTCATAATCTTTAAGTCGCCAAAGACGATTTATTTTTATAACTTCCTTCGGAAAGCTTCTAATTTATTGTTATTTACATAATTTAGTATTTTTTTATTCTGAAAAATGAATATTATTCGAACAAAAATTGACGGTGTTCTTATTTTAGAGTCCCAGCTTTTTAGGGACAACCGTGGTTTCTTTGCCGAACTTTTAAATCAAAAGGAACTTGACGCAAACTCAATCGATTTTAAAATTCTTCAAGTTAATCATTCCCTTAGCACCCAGATGGGGACTTTGCGAGGGCTACATTTCCAAATCAAACCATTCCAGCAAAAGAAAATCGTTTGCTGTCCGAAAGGTGTTCTGTTCGATGTTGCAGTCGATTTGCGACCACAAAGCCCCTCTTTCCTTCAATACCTAACCTTCGTTATGGTTGGCTCCGAAAACCATATTGATTCGATAGGCTCGCTTGCGAACATTCCTAACGATTACATAATCCACTTCCCGAATAAAGTCCTAATTCCCGATGGTTTTGCACATGGATTCCTCACTTTGACCCCCAATTCCGAAATATTGTATCTTCTCGACAATTTTTATTCAAAGGAATGTGAACGAACCATCAGATACGACGACCCAAACATCAACATCCAATGGCCCAATCTCGGAAGAAATTTTATTTTGTCCGAAAAAGACAAAAATGCACCCTATTTTGTTAATTTTGATATTTCAGAATTACTTTAAAAATGAAACGAATTCTTGTCACAGGAGGGTGTGGTTTCATAGGTACAAATTTCATCAAGTTCCTCTTCAACAATGTTTCAGGAGAACATACTGTTGTAAATGTCGACAAATTAACCTATGCAGCCAACCCCGAAAATTTAATGGATATTGAGCAGAATTTACCGACTCGCTATTTCTTCGAAAAAGCAGACATTTCCGATATTGAAAAAATCGAAAAGATAATCGACAAATACGAAATTGATACAATTGTCAACTTCGCAGCAGAGTCCCACGTCGACCGCTCAATTATTGGTCCACAAGATTTTATTCAAACAAATATAATTGGAACATTTTGCCTACTGGAGTTAGTAAGAAAATTCCAAAAGATGGGCAAAGAAATTCGTTTCCACCAAGTTAGCACCGACGAAGTCTATGGTTCGCTCCAAGGAAGCGAATTTTTCAGCGAAACCGCTCCATATAATCCCAGTAGCCCATATTCTGCTTCCAAAGCCTCTGCCGACCTTCTCGTTAAATCCTATGTCAACACTTACAAAATACCCGCAACAATCTCTTTATGTTCAAATAATTACGGACCATACCAATTCCCCGAAAAACTTATCCCCCTAATGATTTTGAATATGCTCGAAGGGAAAGAACTGCCAGTTTATGGCGACGGGCTCCATATTCGAGACTGGTTGTTCGTCGAAGACCATTGTTCTGCAATTTGGATGATTTTGCAGGAAGGCAAAATTGGTGAATCATACAACATTGGTGGAAACAACCAATGGGAAAATCTAAAACTTATACAATTTCTGGCAACAATTCTGGCTGAAAAAACTGGCAGAAACATCGAAGATTTTACCAAACTAATACGATTTGTAAAGGACCGACCCGGACACGACCGCCGTTATGCAATAAATAGCGACAAAATCAGAAATGAACTTAGATGGAAAGAATCGTTCGACTTCACCACAGGCTTGCGATTAACCGTCGACTGGTACCTGAATAATCTCGATTGGGTCGAGAAAGTTCGCTCTGGGGACTATCTAAAATGGATTGAAATCAATTATAGGAATAGATAATGAAATTCCTACTAATAGGAAGATTAGGTCAACTTGGTAATGAGTTCAAGCATTACTTCCAAAAAAATAATATCGAATTTTACGAAACCGACTTGCCCACTCTCGATGTTTTTAATCTCGATGATGTTTTGGAAATCTTTTCGAACATTAAACCAGAAATTGTAATAAATTGTTCAGCATACAATTTTGTTGACCGAGCCGAAGAAGACCGATGGAATCCGATAAAGGTTAACACAATAGGGGTGAAAAATCTTGCTTATGCCTGCGAAAAATACGATTCCTTTTTGGTTCATTTTAGTACGGATTATGTTTTCGATGGAGAAAAGCCAACCCAGTATACCGAAGAAGACGAACCCAACCCGATTAACTTCTATGGATTGAGCAAATATCTTGGCGAGCAAGCAATTTCCGATATTTTAGATTCCTACCTGATTTTCCGTGTTAGCTGGCTCTATGGTTATGGCACCCAGAACTTTATCGTCAAGTTCTTGCATTGGGTCGAAGACACTGATATTGTCCGGATTGCAATCGATGAAGTTTCGGTTCCTACATCTACCTTTACAGTTGTCGACGCTGTAATGAAATCTCTCGACGAAGGTCTGTGTGGACTTTATCATTTAACAAATTCAGGATTCGCTTCACGCTATGAGTGGGCTTTGGAGATAAAGAAGAATCTCGGATTGCGAATCAACATAGTTCCCGTAAATTCCGAAGAATTCCATTTGCCAGCCCGCCGTCCCAAATTTTCCGCAATGAGCAATCAAAAAATCTCCTCCGATTTAAATATCGAAATTCCCTCGTGGCGAGAGGAACTCGAAAGATTTTTGAACTGCTGTAAGTAATCAAATCCTCGTTTACTGGAACGCCTTAAACGCAATCCAATGTTTCGAGTTCTTAATACCTTGTTTTTGCTTAATTTTACTTTTTTTGTTTTGAGTAAATGAGCAAAATCGAAGTAGTTAATTTTGAACCAAAGTATAGGCAAATCTGGGACGATTTTGTCGAAAAGTCGAATAACGGAACACTTTTCCATTTACAATCTTTTTTGGATTATCACCCTGCGGGCAAATTTAATTTCCATCATTTAATGTTTTTCGAAAACCAGAAACTTCTTGCTGTTCTGCCCGGTGGAATTGTCGACAATAACATTTTCTGGTCGCCAGTTGGGGCAAGTTATGGCTCATTGGTAACCGAAGCCCTACCTTTCGAAAAGGCTTTGCAACTTGTAGACACAATGATGGAATATTTCGACAACGCTGGCTTTAAAGAGATTTTCTTAATCCCGCCCCCGATAATTTACAACAAAGTAATCACGCAAAATATTGAATATGCGATGCTTTACAGGAAGTTCGATTTCGAACTTCATTATATCAGCCATGCTATAAATCTTCGCTTTAACGGCGATTTCTTGTCTTCGTTCGATAAAACTGCAAGGAAAACAATTCGCAAAATCTTCCTCGAAGGTAAAATCAAAATCGAGCCAAGCGACGATTACCAAACCTTTAATGAAATACTCTTGAAAAATAAGGCAAAACACAATGCCCGCCCCACCCACTCATTGGAAGATATGATTAGACTATCGAAACTTTTGCCCGATAAAGTTCGACTTAATATGGTATATTACGAAAACAAAGCAATTGCAGGTTCGTGGCTGTTCCTGTGCAATTCCAAAGTAGTACTTTGCTTCTACAATATGCTTCTCTACGAATATGAACACCTTAAACCTGTTTATTTAATTATGTACGAAACAGTTCGTTGGGCAATCGAAAACGGCTATGAATGGGTCGATATTGGTGTCTCGCAGGACACTAAGGCTGCGGACCCAATGACCCCAGCAATAAGTTTAATCAACTTCAAAGAGCGGTTTAATTCGCACGGCATCTTGAGAAGCACATACCACTACAAGTTCCGCGATTAATATGGACACAATCCGAGTTGATGTTCTTATCGTTGCTCTTAACAAAATTGAATTCGACGCCCGATTAACAAATTTTATAAACACCTTGTCTTCCAACAAATTTTCGATTGCCACTGTAACTTTGGATACAACTTATTCATTGAATGTAATTTATTCAATCGGAATTGAACTCAACGAAAAGCTTAAAACAATTGAAAAAGCTTTGCTTTTCAACCGAAAAGCTTCGAAGTATTTTCATAAAATCATCCCACGATTTGTTCTCTGTTCCGATGTTTATTCTTTACCAGCGGGGAAATATTTCAAACAAAAGCACAATAGCCAGATAATTTACGATTCACGGGAAATTTACTCCGCATTAGCTTCCCTTCGCTCGAAAAAGTTCAAACAATTTATTTTAAAAACTTTCGAGAGCTATTTCGTGAAGTTTGTGGATAAAATCATTGTAACGGGCGAACTCGATAAAGAAATTCTTGGAAAATTATTTCCTACGAAATCATTTGTAGTGATAAAAAACTATCCGTCCAGTGCCATTTTTCAATTTCAGAATAAAATTAATATACGCAAAGAATTGAACTTGCCACAGAGCTCCATCCTAATGGTTTACCAAGGCGTATTGCTCGAAGGACGGGGAATTGAACTCGGCATACAAGCACTAAAGTATAATGAACAACTCCATTTCATTATCCTGGGGAGCGGTGGAATGGAAACAAAATATAAGGCTTCTGCCAAATTGCTTGGTGTTGATGATAGAACTCATTTCCTTGGCAGCGTTCCCTACCGCCAACTTTACGACTACACATCAGATTGCGATGTCGGGTTGTGTATTATCGAGCCACTTTCTCTTTCCTATCAGTTAGCTTTGCCCAATAAGCTCTTTGAATATTGCCATTCTGGTCTCCCCGTCATCGCAACCAAGCTTCCTGCAATCGAGGATGTCTTCAAAAAATTCTCGCTTGGAGAACTTGTTTCCACCGACATCTCCCCCGATGAACTTGCAGAAAAAGCAGTGCTACTTGCAGAGCGAAAATCAGAATTCATTCCTCAATTGAAAATGGCTTCGCAAACTTTCTCTTGGGAACAACAAGAGCAAACAATTCTGGGCATCTTCCAATGATTTATCTCCTTCTAATTTTCCAGCAATTCATTGCTTCGACAACGCACATCTTTGCCAAAAACTTAACATTCGAGCTACCTCCGGGCGTAATTCTGCTTCTACGAAGCTTTTTTGCTGTGCTTTTCTTTATCCTTTTACTCATACTCCGAAAACAAAAGCTATTTGTAATCCAACGTGAAGACTTTTACAAGTTCGTTGTCTTAGGGATTCTAAACATTCCGTTGAACCAATATTTATTTTTTGTAAGCATAAAATTCACAACTGCACCAAACGTTGCCCTCGCTTACGCATTGAGTCCGATATTTATTTTGATTATTGCAGTGGCTTTTTTTCGGGAAAAAGCCGATTTAATTAAACTCATTGGAATAATTGTTGCATTCTTTGGTATATCGATAATTCTCATTGAAAAAGGAGTTTCGTTCAAGAGCGAATATTTTGTCGGGAATCTTCTTGCCCTTGTGGCAAGCATCTGCTGGGCATTATATTCAACTTACGGGAAAAATTTGATAAAAAAATATGGAAGCATCTATACAACCGCAATGGCAATGACTTTTGGTTTTATCCTTTACTTGCCAATTTCACTTGTCCAAGAGGATTTTGTGAAATTAAACATTGTTCATCTTGTGCATCTTGCACAAATTCTTTACCTTGCATTGATGACCTCTGGCTTGGCATATTTGATTTGGTACCATGCATTGAAAAGGCTGCCTGCAAGCAATGTTGGTGTTTTCAACAACTTACAACCAGTTTTCACTACCATTTTGGCAGTGATATTTTTCCAACAAAAAATTTCGGCAACCTACATCGTTGGCGGTTTGATGGTAATCATTGGCGTTATTTTGACCCAAAGGAACCACGCTGACGAAGAATCTCGTAAAGAATAATTCCAGCCGAAACCGAGGCGTTCAAAGACTCTACTTTGCCGAAAACCGGAATTTCAACAATGTAATCGCAATGTTTTAATACACTTTTGCTAAGCCCTTTCCCTTCGCTCCCAATAGCAACAACTATGGGTTGGTCGTAAATCCCTTCGGTATAGATTCTACCACCTGTTGGTGCAGTTCCAACAATCCAAAAGCCTTTGGACTTCAAAAACTCCAATGCTTGGGAAGAACTGCTTACCCTTGCTACTGGTATGTTCAAAATCCCGCCAGCACTGGCTTTGATGACCGTGGCATTAACAGGTGCGGTTTCCTTTGTGGTCATAACCAATCCACCAACGCCCGCACATTCCGATGTCCGGGCAATGGCTCCAAGATTCTGCGGGTCCTGAATTCTGTCCAAAAACACCAGTACAGGATTATCTTGCCGCGAAAAAGCAATCTGGACAAGTTCTTCAAGTTCAAGATAATTTATTGGACTTATTAGAGCAATAACTCCTTGAGTATCTTCGCTCCTTACAAGTTCTTGTTCAAGACGATTGAAATTCGTCTTTTCCAGCATCGAAACAGGAACATTGTTCTTTCGTGCAATCTGCACAATTCGGTCAATTTGATAGCCTTTCGAGCCAAACCGAATGTAAATTTTTTCAATCTTGATATTCCCAAGCCGTAAAGCTTCGACAACTGGATTTCTGCCGTAAATAATATCGGTCTTAATTTCCATATTTTCGCTTTTTTTTCAACAAATACGAGGCTTCGGATGCAAAAATTTCCTTTGCCAAATTGAAATTGATAAATCTTGGTATTTCTACCGAATTTAACCCAAATTTATATTTATACACAGGACGTATCAAAAAATACCGCTCATCAACAATTTCAAATGCAGTTGTGGAAACGATGTCCATAAATTTCTTTATGGTTAAGTTGATGGATTTCAAACGGCGAACTTCCTCGGCGTCTGCCGGTCTGCCGTTTTTAATCACAAGATGAAAAAGTTTGCGTGGCATCCAATGAATATATGGGATTTTGCTGGCGAAATTCCCAAGTTGATGTTGATGCCCGCCAAATGGTGAATAATATGGCGGAAAAGTTACATACAAATAACCATCATCGTTCAGAAGTTCAGAAATCCGTCGCAATGCTAATGATGGATTATCCAGATGTTCTATTACATCTCGCAGCAACACTAAGTCGAATTTTCCTTGCCAGTTAGGAGGTATTGGGTCGTTTAAAATATCGTGCCTTTGAAAATCAATATTAAAAGCAAACTCATCGGCAATTCTTTTGCCCGCCTGCAAACGACTTTCGGCAATATCTGTTGCTAAGCATACTTCGGCAGATTCTTGTGCAAAAGCGAAAAGAACACCGCCTTCGGCGCTGCCAATTTCGCAAATTGCTTTTCCAGCAATTCGTATTCCCAACGATTTCAAGTAGGGAATTATATAATCCAAAGCAAGTTGATACTGGTATTTCCAAAAATAGGAATTATACCAGCTCAAACCCATTTCGTCTATTTTCTTTAAAACTTCTTCTTTTTTCAATTTTTCCAAATTTTATAACTTAAATTTTTTAAATTAACGACTTTATTGATGTAAAATTTTGAGAATATGAAAATTGCATATTTATCGACTTTTTATCCGTTTCGGGGTGGCATTGCCCAATTTAACGCTCGTTTGCTGAAAGCCCTTTCTCGCTATGCAGAAGTCACAGCATTCACTTTTAAGCGGCAATATCCATCCTTGCTTTTTCCGGGCAAAAGCCAGTACGTCCAAGAAGGAGATAACCCCGAAAAAGTCAATTCAATCCCGCTTCTGGATACAATCAATCCTTTTTCATACTTTAAAACGGCTAAAATAATCAGAAAATATAATCCAGACATAACCATTACAAAATATTGGATGCCTTTTTTCGCTCCTTCGCTTGGTTATGTCCTACGGAAATTAAAGAAAACATCTTTCAATGTCTCAATTCTCGATAATGTTGAACCTCACGAGAATTTCCCCTTTTCACGCACTCTGACGAAATTCTTTTTGACTCAAAACCATTTGCTAATTGTGATGAGCGAGGCAGTTGAAAAAGATTTGCTGAAAATTTTCCCCGAAGCACGATACATCCGCTTGCAACATGCTTTGTACGACAATTTTGGCAATAAAGTCGACAAACAAGAAGCAAGAATTCAACTTGGCTTGCCTTTGGACAAAAAAATCTTGCTGTCTTTTGGATTCATTCGGGAGTACAAAGGTCTCGATATCCTCTTGGAATCGCTTTCTCTTCTTCCCAATGAGTACCATCTGGTTGTTGCTGGCGAACCTTATACCAATTTTGAAAAGTATAGCAAAATAATTCAAAGCAATAACTTAAGCGAAAGGATTAGTTTGTTCGTGCGATTCATTGCCGAGCAGGAAGTGCCATTATTCTTCTCTTCGGCTGATGTTTGCGTTTTGCCTTACAAGTCTGCAACACAAAGTGGGATTGTTGGCATTGCTTACAACTTCGATTTGCCTGTTATTGCTTCTTCTGCTGGGGGGCTTGCAGAAATGATTACACCTTTTGGTTCAGGTTTGGTTGTTGAAAAATGCACTCCTCAAAACCTCGCAAATGCTATCGTTCGATTTTTTTCGATGGACAGAGAAAATTTTATCTCTGGAATTAACAAGTACAAAGCAATTGCTAACTGGGACTACTTTGCCAAAAAGATAATTGACGAGTATAATTTTTTCGTTTCGAGCAAAACTAAATCGAACTTCGCATAATATCGTGCAATCGAATCACACCAATACACTTATTTTCGTCATCGACAACAGGCAGAACATTTATCTGGCTCTCGCGTTGCTCCATCAAAGCCAAAGCCTCGCCCAATAGAGCGGAAGGATGCACTTTAACAGGATTCGGGGTCATCACATCCGAAACTTTCAGCTGATTTATGTCCTCGAACCTTTGGAGAGTTCGGCGAACATCCCCATCGGTTATAATGCCTTTTAATTTCTGATTGTCATCGACAACACAAACGCATCCAAGTTTCTTGTTAGTTATTTCAATCACTGCTTCACGGAAAGAATTTTCGGGCTTGATCAATGGTAAATGGTTATCCTTATGCATCACATCTTCGACACGAAGAATAAGGTTCCTCCCAAGCTGACCAAGAGGATGCTGTCGTGCAAAATCTTCGAGCGTAAAATTCTTCAACTTCATCAAGCAAGCTGCAAGCGCGTCGCCAACTGCAAGAGCAACCATTGCACTGGACGTTGGAACAATATTCAGTGGACAAGCCTCTCGCTCCACTTGGGCTATTATCGAAACATCCGACTCTTTGGCAAGAAACGAATTCGGATTACCAACGATAGAAATAATTTTAGCCCCTCGATTTTTCAAAAAAGGAACCAACTGGACAATTTCTTCGGTCGAGCCACTTTTAGAAAGCAAAATCACAAGGTCATCTTTCGAAACTATACCAATGTCCCCATGCAAAGCATCGACCGAATGCATAAACACACAGGGGAAACCAATGCTCAACAATGTGCCCGCAATTTTTCGCCCGATGATTCCGCTTTTACCAATTCCCGAGACAATGATTTTCCGTGCATCGAGTATGTATTCAATAGCTCGAACAAAGCTCACGTCGAGCGATTTTTGCAGTTGAACAAGAGAATCAATTTCAATTTGCAAAGTTTCCCTTGCAAACTTTAAAATATCGTCTTTTGATATGTTCATAATCACTCCAGAATTAACCTGGTGGCCAAGCAAACTTCCGCCCACCGAGTAGATGCAAATGGAGATGATAAACAGCTTGTCCTGCGTCCTTGTTGCAGTTAATCACAAGACGGTAGCCCGAGTCGGCAACGTCAAAATCCCGAGCAAGTTTCTTTGCAACAACAAACAACTTGCCAATCAAAGGAGCATCTTCATCGGCAATATCATTTGAAGTTGGTATCTCCTTCTTTGGTATTATCAAGATGTGAACTGGGGCTTGTGGTGCAATATCTTTAAATGCAAGAACTTCGTCATCTTCGTAAACAATTTCTGCTGGAATTTCCTTTTTGATGATTTTGCCAAAAATTGTCTCGCCCATCGTTATTCTTTCTTTTTGAATTTGCAAATTAAAAAAACTTTGCGAAATAGAAATGTTTGGGAACATTTTTCATTAAAGTAGGGGCGAATAATTATTTGCACATAAAAAATAATAAATCATTATCTGGTGTTACTCGAAAACCAGATTTCCTGACTCAAACGGAATTCATTATAAAAAGACATCGGATGTTTTTTAAACATCCGATGTCTGGAAAAGTTTTTAGGTTCAATTCATCAATTACCCCAACAAGAGAGCAAATTATGATAAAATTTTAGCTTTCAACTCGGCTGATAATCACAATCCTGTGATTTTCATTTTCTTCCACATTTTTAAACTCCACAATGTAATACGGAGGCGAAAGTAAATCAATCACTTTATCTGCCCACTCGATTAAGAAAATGGAGTTTGGCGTACCTAAAAGTTCATTGAAACCAAGTTCAACAAGTTCTTCACGATTTTTAATCCGATACAAATCAATATGTATTAGATTGAATTCCTTATTAGCAAGGTTACCTGTATATTGATTCATTATCGTGAATGTAGGGCTGGTAACAATTTCGTCAACTTTAAAATACTTGCATATTGCCTGAATAAAAAGGGTTTTCCCCGAGCCGAGTGGTCCAATAAGCCCAACGACATCGCCGGGCAATAAAATTCTTGCAAAATCCGTTGCGATTTGAATTGTTTCGGATTCACTTTTGGATAAATGACTTCCTAACATATTTTATCTTTTAATTTGAACAGTAAAAGCAAAATTAAATGAAGACTGTGGTTTCCAAGGTATTTCGAATAGTAATCGTTGCGGTTGCTTTTCTTTGGGCTTAATGTTCGAATTGACCAACTCGAAGGAGGAGTTTTCTAAATACTCAATTTCACACGATGTCTCGCTCTTTTTGAAATTTTTTATCAACAATTCCATTCTTACTTCTTGGAGATTTTCCGAAATGGTTCGCGTTTCGTTGGAAATTACCTGAATCGAAATATCGGTTGCCTTCCCGACAAATGTTTCTACTTGTTCCCCTTCCAACGAACTGCGAATGTTGTTTTGTCCAACAAATTCAACATCATTTTTGCTGGTGAAGTAAAAATCGGCTTGGCCACGAGGAATAAGAAAGCCAAGATTATTTGCTTTTGAATTGACAAAGGAAACTAAAATATAAGGATTATCACGAGTGTTTGGCTGTGTCCAAGTATTTAAAGTATATCTAAATGTTTTTTTGTATGGAACATTGCTCGCAGAAAAGATCTTAAGCAGCTTGGTTTCGCCATCATTCAAACTCACGCTTTGAGGGAAGTCGTATTTGTAGTACTCAAACGAAGGTGTTTCGGCAACCGACCTACTAAATTCGGACGTTGCGGCGAGCTTTTCCATTCTGTAATCATAAGTTGGAGCACTTTTTGTCAAAATTTCCCCTTCGACAATGCTGAGCCGGACATTCGTAAAATCCATCCCCGAAAAATTTTGCAAATTAGCATAAGCAGAGATTGAAAGCTTTTGGTTCTGTTCGTCGAGATAGATGAAATACTTTGTTGTCCAAGAAAGGCCACGGGTATGATAAACAAGGAATGCAGAGTTTAAACCCGACCTACGAGGCTTTAAAATCCATTTCGCAATAGGCTTGGCTTGATAATCCAAAGGATAATTGTTTATCAAAATCGAATAGCCTTCGAGGTCTTTGACGAAAAGGGAGCTTCCATCGTCAAGGTTCAAAGCGATTTCGTCTTCGCCAACTAAAACCAGTTTCCCCTTTTGGCTAAGTTTTTGCGGCTGAATCAAATTCACTTCTTTCCCAATTGCATTTCGTAGTGCTGTGTTGAAATCAACTTTCTTTAAGTCGATAGATTGCTCCAAAATTTCTCCATCGAACAACAAATTGAAAGAATTTTCCACAAGGTCTTTGGGAAATTTATCGAAAACGAGCCGAGTATAATCGGCAGAGGCATTAAATTCGATTTGCTGCTTTACAATTGCATAGTTGCTCTGGTAAAGGGTCAAACTCGTGGAATTAATTTTGACCTCTTGCGAAAAAATTGCAATGCACACCAACGGAATTATTGCTAACGATAAAAAAGAACTCTTCATAGCCACCTCGAAATTGTTTAATAATTTTGTACTTACAAAAAAAAGCAATTTATGGAAAGTAATTTAAAAGAAAAATTAAAAAAAATTAAATTAGTTGTTATGGATGTAGATGGAACATTAACCGATGGTCGGGTTTACTATTCCAAAAATGGCGAAGAGCTCAAAGCTTTTTCTATACGAGACGGGATGGGCATTGAACTGCTTCATCACAACGGAATTGCCACTGCTATAATCACAACAGAAACATCGCAAATAGTAACCGCTCGTGCGATGAAATTAAAAATCGAGCACGTTATCTTGGGGTCAAAGAACAAATTGAAAGACTTGATTGCATTGTGCGAAGAAATTCAAATAAATTTAGACGAAGTTGCCTTCATTGGCGACGATATCAACGATATTCCTGCTCTCCAATCTGCTGGTTTTTCTGCTTGTCCCAACGACGCAATAAAATATGTTAAAGAGAAAGTCGACTTTATTAGTGCGTACAATGGTGGCAACGGAGCAGTACGCGAAATTATAGAATTAATTTTGGAAGCAAAAGAAAAGGAAATTGTTTTCCCAGTAAGTTAAATAAATAAAGGAGGAAAAGATGGCAAACAACGGGAAAGAATATGTAAAAGGCTTTTTGGTAGGTTCATTAGTAGGTGGTGCGGTGGGCGCTGTTGTGGCGCTTCTATTTGCCCCAAAGAGCGGTAAAGAACTTCGCCAAGACATTGCCGAAAAGACCAGCGACTTATATCAAAAAGCATCAAACTATTTCACCGATGTTCAACAAAAAGTCGATGAACAAGTTTGGGAAACAGTGAACGAAGGCAAACAGCGAGCCCAAACAATTATCGACTCGGCAAAAGCCCAAGCACAAAAAATTTTGGAAAATGCCGAAAAAATAATCGAAGAAGCAAAAACCAAAGCTAAAGCCGTCCAAGAAAATGTTGAATCGAAAATCGAACAGGTAAAGGAAGCTGCAAAAGCTGGGGTCGAGGCGTTTAAATCCGAAATGAAGCAATAAAACACATTAAAAATAAAAGGTCTTACTATGGAATTCGATATAATATTGAAGGTTGCAGGTATTGTGCTACTTGTGGCTCTGACTTTTCTCGTTATTTACTTAATCTTCTACTTCAATTCGCTGAATAAGATGATTAAATCGATGACCGAAAATATTTTCCAATTGTCTCGCTCAATTCAGGATACTTTGGCTGATGTTTCAAAAGACATCGATTCGTTGAAAGTGAAATTGGAAGTGAGCCTGAGCAATTTGGATTCAACCTCTGTCCAGATAAAAAAATCTTTCGAAAATATTGACCAGAAAGTCGATGCGTTGGAGTCTATCTACAAGCCTTTCGTAGAATTGTCGGAATATGTTTACCAAAGGGTCGCTCCCCCATTGCAAACTACATCCCGTATTATCAGCGGGATTTCAAAAGGTGTTAATGTATTTGTCGATATTTTATCACGAAAAAATAGAGGTGCACAATGAACTACGAAAAAGCAAAAGAGTTCTTAAAGCAATATAAAACAATTGCAGTCTATGGGTTTTCGAAAAATCCCGAAAAACTTGCCCATTCCATTCCCGTTTTCTTAAAAAGTCGCGGATACAACATAATTGGCATTAATCCCCAAAAATTTGAAGTCAACGGAATTCCCGTCTACACTAAGCTCGAAGATGTTGCCGAAACTATCGAAATTCTTAATGTTTTTAGGCCTTCGGAATATTGCCTTGATGTTGCAAAGGAAGCAGTGGAACGAAAAAACAAACGCGGCGATATTAAAGTAATTTGGTTGCAGGAAGGAATTGTCAACGAAGAGGCTCGAAAACTCGCCGAAGAAAATGGAATAGAATTCATTCAAGATACTTGTATTTATAAAGTTTATCATATGTTGTAGAACTATGGAAAAGATTAAAGTTGAGAAACTAACACAGGAAGAACTCGAAAACCGCGGTGTTAAAAGCTGGCCTATTTGGGAAAAAGAAGTCTCCGAATTCGATTGGTATTACGACGAAACCGAACAATGCTATTTCCTCGAAGGTAAAGTTATTGTCGAAACCAAGGATATGCAACTCGAAATCGGGGCAGGAGACTTCGTAACTTTCCCTGCAGGTTTGTCTTGCGTTTGGAAAGTGCTTGAACCTGTTAGGAAACACTATCGATTCCTGTGATTAAGAGGTTCGGCTTGTCTAACCGCTTGGAAATTTGTATTCTTCTTTATTTTTTTATTTTTTCTAATCTTTTTTCTCAAAGCGATACATCTTCGACCACAAAAAACGACACAATCATTTATCACACTCCAATCAGATTGTTGGGTACATTTTATCCCGAAAGAGATGTTTACACAAAACACATCCTACCTTTTGGCGACAATGTTTCTGCATTTGAAATAATCGAAAGAGCAAGCGAGCAGAAATTTTTAACTCTCGGTGCCATTGGAAACACACCATTTACGATTGAGTACGGATTTGTTTCCCGACCTTCAATCTATTCCAATGGACGCATACATCGACAACTGCCCGACCAAGCCTCTTCGTTCGAATTCTTCCCTCTCCTTGCTATCGAAAATATCGAGATATTCAAAGGGAGCGAAGCAATTGCTCGAAGCGGCAACTCGAACGGACTGCTTTTCAATTTCACTTCTCGGATTCTGAATACCAAATATCCATACACTCAAATTTGGATTGGACAGGCGGGCTACGAATATCTCGGTTCCAGCGGTTTATTCTCGCAAAACATTTTCCCAAATTTGAACTTCTTCCTTCTCTACCAGCGATATTGGAGTGCTGGAAGATATACTAACTCCAATGCAGACCGATGGAACTTGCTTGGGGGCGTCCGCTGGTATTTCAAAAATAACTTGAATTTCCTTTTCCAAAACCAATATACAATTGTAAACAATGGTTTATATGGTGGCTTGAACCCTGAAAAATCCATAAGTTTGTTCGATAACACTTTTTCGGTGCCAAATTTCGAAAAGTTAAACCGCATCGTCAGACAAAATGATTTTTCAATCAATTATACATACCTTGCTTCCCCCGACACTGCGATTGTGATTTCTGGCGGATGTCTTTTCTCCTATGCAAAAAATGACATAGACTTGGACAAATTTTTGTCGAAAAATGGCGAAGAAACCGAAAAAACCGAAGCCAAAATGGTTAGTGTCGATACCAAGGTGCGAATAAAGTCCCATAAATTCGATTTCCTATTTGGAACAGAAATCCAGAAGAATTGGTTTGAAAAGAATTTACTCGCTGAAAAGAACGATGATTTTATCCCTTCCCTTTTCGCTATTACCAAAACCATCTTGGGTTCTAAATTAAGACTAACCCTTGCTGGGCGAGTGGACAAACTACCAGAAACTTTCGGCTTTTCCGCTGGTTCCAAACTTGGCTATTCGCTCGATAGCGCCACTGAATTTTACGCTGATTTATCATATAAAGCCACTGGTAATGGTGAACTCTACAAAAATTGTTTCTTGGCGATTTTCGGCAACGAGATTCTAAAAGCAGATTTTCGCCTGACAGCGGAAGTTTTCGCTCGTTTCGCCCGCGACTATTCCATCTACAACATCATTCCCGATAGCGCTGGAAACATTGTTGGAGTTTCAAAAATTTATAGTCAGAACATCAACTTTTTGGGCACAAATGTTTCGGTTTCAATTCCGTTTCTTTTAGGAAGCCGCTTCTATACCAAAGCCAACATTAATTACGCCACTGCCAATGGTAAATCGAAAGAATGGCTTCCGCTTTTGGTTTCAAAAAACGGAATCTCATACAAGTACACTCGCGGTGCAAGTTCTTTGGATATTGGACTTGAATTTGAATTGCTTTCGCAATTCAAAGGGCTCTACATTGTGCCTTTTTTTGGCTACCCCGTGGAATACAACAAAGAGCGAACAAGCTGGCAAACCAATGGGTTGAACCTTTTTGCTTCTGCTAAACTTGGCAATGCCTATCTTAATCTTTCGGTCAGAAATATCCTTTCCACCAATTTTTATTACTTACCAATTTATCCCGAATACGACAGGTCAATAAGAATCACGGTTTTTTGGTCTTTTAACGACTGACGTCCCTCAATTCAAAAAACTTTTTCACTTTTTACTTTTTTATTTTCAAATTATTTTTTAATTTTCTTTGCCAATTTAAATGGAAATAAGTTATTTTATTGATAAATAAGGAGAAATGCAATGAAAAAAGGCTTTTTTTCTTTTCTTTTCTTTTTCTTTGTTTCTCTTTCGGTATTTTCCATCGATGATACTTTGATTGTATGGAAAATACCAAAATTGCCCGATCGGAAGTGCGCTCGTACTGATTTTATCTTTTCAAACAATGATAGCATAATTGCCGGCTACCAACCTACCAGTTTGATTTCATTTTCTTACAGCACAGCATTTTATCGGACCCAAACCGGTGAAATTCTTTATTGTTATCAAGATCTTCCCGGTAGCGTTCCTATATTCTTTGACAACGACAGATATATTGCTTTGCTTCGAGGGAAGGAAGAACGTCAGTATTCCAGATACGACAGAATGATACCAATTTTCGAGACAGAGAAGTTTATTCACGGCATCGAGGAACCTATTGGCTTTATTCCAATTGATTCGACCACAGTTCCCGGGGTAAACTTATCAAACTTCTTCTTCGATAATTTGTCTTTTTACGCTGATGGTGGTTTGCCCTATTACAGCGTATCTCCTTCGGGACGATATGTTATTGGGATGTGGTCAGGAATATACGACCCGTATTCTAATGCTTGGTCTTTACCTCATTCCTATCTCATCATTGATTTACAGGAGCGAAGGATAGTGAAAAGAATACCGGTGGATAATTCCTCACCATATGATAATCGCCGCCGGCAGGAACCTCTTTTCCTTAACGATTCTCAATTGGTTATGGTCTTTAAAAATGTTGATTGGAGGGAGTGGAAGGATGACCCCTTCTACCGTCCTATGGATGAGAAATTGAAGGGGAAGCCAAATCCTTGGGTGGATTCGAGCCAATATTTCTGGTATGCTCTTGTATTGTATAATTTCAAATCTGATACATACGACACCTTATTGTTTGAAAAAGACTATTATGTTTGGTACCAGAAACACAATAATCCATTTGTTCCTGATTATTGGATTTGGGCTCGTGCTGGGTCTGAAATAACCTTTCCTTTTGGCTCACCACAACTTTTTGTAGGGAATACAGGCAGATACATTCTTTTTGGGTTAATTAATGGACATAGGAATGGTGAAGATATAAATGGCTGGCTATTGTATGATGTGGTTGAGAGAAGAGTGAAATGGAAAAATACTCAACTACCACTTAATTCCGGGGTTTATTCCATCAAAGCTTATTTTTCTCCTGATGATAAATATATAATGGCAAACTGTGACATCATAGTCGATGTAGAAACGGGGAAAATTATATACGACCTGAGCTTTAATGGGGGTAACCCATTCCTATTTGGTACGTATTCTGGCCGCCCCTCTCACGATTGGAAATATATTGTGCAATTGTTTATATTGGGTGGCGACCCTGATAATGGCTCGATTCTCCTTGTTCGCAACCCGTGGTACTTAACCACCCAAGGTAGTATTAATGGTGTCGAGGTAGAAGGGACTTTGCATCCAAATCCAACCAATGGGATGGTGATTATACCATTGGACAATTTCCCAATTGGTGCACCCACAAAAATTGTTCTTTCTTCTCTGCAAGGTGCAACGATAAAAGTGCTGTTCGACGGGATATTAAACGAACCAATTTTTATGTTCGACACAGCGGAAATACCTTCGGGCGTATATTTTGTAACAATACAAGCCGAAAATCAATTCAAGCCATACAAATTGATTGTTGTTAAGTAGATTGCTCGAATTATATTCAACATCCTATTGATAAAAAGAAAATTAAGATACCCTCTTTGCATCGAAAAGGAAATGCAAAGAGGGCAAGAACGAGAATTTAGCCGTTGCTATTTCTTCTGACGCAAAAGATTTAGAGCAGAGCCAGCCTTGAACCACTCGATTTGAGTCTCGCTGTAACTATGATTCACGGGAAATTCTTCGGTCGAGCCATCCTTGTGGTGCAAAATGACTTTCAGCGGCTTGTTTGGAGCGAATTCTTTTAATCCCACAATATCAATTATGTCATCTTCTTGAATCTTATCGTAATCATCTTTATTTGCAAAAGTAATAGCAAGAACTCCCTGCTTTTTAAGATTGGTTTCGTGAATGCGAGCAAACGATTTAGCCAAAATGGCTTTGACTCCGAGATAGCGTGGTTCCATTGCAGCGTGTTCTCGCGAAGAGCCTTCGCCGTAGTTTTCGTCGCCAACAACGATGGTGCCTATTCCATTTGCTTTGTAATAGCGCTGAACTTCGGGCACCGGACCATACTCTCCCGTCAGTTGGTTCTTAACATAATTTGTCTTGTCGTTAAAGTAATTCACAGCCCCGATAAGCAAGTTGTTCGAAATATTATCGAGATGTCCACGATAGCGGAGCCAAGGTCCAGCCATCGAAATATGGTCGGTGGTACATTTGCCTTTCACCTTAATCAAAAGGCGCAGCCCTAAAAAGTCGTTCCCATCCCAAGGTTCAAAAGGTTGTAGAAGTTGTAAACGCTCGGAGTTAGGATTAATCTTAATTTCAATCGATGAACCATCCTCGGCAGGAGGCTGATAACCCATCTCTTTTACATCGAAACCACGCGGTGGAAGTTCAAACCCGCTGGGGTCTTCGAGCATAACCTCTTCGCCTTTGTCATTAACCAATTTGTCCTTCAAAGGATTAAACTTCAGTGTCCCAGCAATAGCAAAAGCAGTAACAATTTCGGGCGAAGCCACAAAAGCGTGGGTATTTGGGTTGCCATCGTTCCGCTTCGCAAAATTACGATTGAATGAAGTCAAAATTGAATTTGGTTCGTCTTTCCCAATGTCACTTCTTTGCCATTGACCAATGCAAGGACCACAAGCATTGGCAAGCACCGTTCCTCCGATTTTCTCGAAAATTTCGATAAAACCATCTCTTTCAATTGTATACCGAATTTGTTCACTCCCGGGCGTAATAAGAAAATAAGTTTTAGCTTTCAAGCCCTTTTCCAAAGCTTGCTTTGCAATCGAGGCAGAGCGAGAAATATCCTCGTATGATGAATTTGTGCACGAACCAATTAGCCCTGCGGAAAGCTTCTGGGGCCATCCATTCTTTTCGACTGCTTCAGCAAATTTGCTCAATGGCCAAGCGAGGTCTGGCGTGAAAGGTCCGTTAATGTGTGGTTCCAATTCGTCGAGATTGATTTCGATTACTTGGTCGAAATACTTTTCGGGATTCTGATAAACCTCATCATCGCCGGTAAGATAATCCTTTAATTGCTGGGCAAGTTCGGCGACTTGGCTTCTGCCAGTTGCAACAAGATAATCGTACATTTTTTGGTCGAAGCCAAAAATCGAAGTTGTTGCCCCAACTTCTGCCCCCATATTGCAAATAGTGCCTTTCCCAGTGCAAGAAATTGTGCGTGCACCTTCGCCAAAATACTCAATAATGGCTCCGGTTCCACCTTTCACAGTCAAAATTCCTGCAACTTTAAGGATAACATCTTTGGGTGAGGTCCAACGTTGCAACTTACCCGTCAAGCGAATACCAATCAACTTTGGCATTCTCAATTCCCAAGGCATACCAGCCATTACATCAACTGCGTCGGCACCACCAACACCAATCGCCACCATACCCAAGCCACCAGCGTTTACCGTGTGCGAATCTGTTCCAATCATCATACCGCCCGGAAAAGCATAGTTCTCCAAAAGCACTTGATGAATAATTCCCGCTCCGGGTTTCCAAAATCCAATGCCATATTTTTGCGACACTGAAGAAAGAAAATCGTAGACTTCTTTGTTCAAGCCCAGTGCATAATCTAAATCGTCTTTTGCACCATTGCGAGCAATTATCAAGTGGTCGCAGTGAACTGTTGTGGGAACTGCAGTTTTAGGCAAACCAGCCGAGATGAACTGCAACAAAGCCATTTGGGCAGTCGCATCTTGCATTGCAACGCGGTCGGGCTTAAAGTTAACATAATCAACCCCGCGCTTGTAATCCTTAATCTCATCGGGATTGTAAAGATGGGCGTACAAAATTTTCTCGGCAAGCGTCAATGGCCTTTTCAAAACCGATTTCGCTCGATTTACCTTTTCAGCAAAATTTGAATAAACAGACTGGATTAAATCAAAATCGAAAAGCATATTTACCTCTTACTTACCTTTAAAAATGCAAATTAAAAAAGATATATCATTTTTACAATGAATTATAACAAAACATAAACTAAATAATGGAAACGGCGGGAATTTCGTTCAAACTATATTTTTGAATGTATCAAAATTATTTCAAATCCTCGACTTCCACTTCAAAGATAAATGGCCAAAGTTTACCTGTTAGATAAATCTTTTTGGTTTTGCTGTCGTATGCAATTCCATTTATCACATCGACTTGCTGCGTTGGTTGAACGAATTGACGCAAGCCCGATACATCAATCCAAAACTTAACATTACCCGTTATTCTATCGATGACAGCAATTGTATCCTTCATCCATATATTAGCCCAAATGTTACCTTCAATCATTTCCAACTCATTCAAATTAGCCACAGGTTCGCCATTGGCGGAGACAAAAATTGTTTTAATTGTGGCAAAATTGTCGGGATTGATGACTTTCAGGATGTTTGTACCATCGCTTTGGACAAGGTGTGCTTGGTCGTAGTTAGTGATGCCCCATCCTTCTCCGGGATAAAAAATTTCTTTCAGTTTTCTGAAAGACTTAAAATCAACAACAATGCAAGTATTATTTTGCCAAGTCAAAAGATAGATTTTGTCATTGTGCAAAGCAATACCTTCGCAAAAATAACGGCTATCGAAATTCACCTGCTTCACCACTTCCCCATTTTCGGGATTTATGCGACGCAAAGAAGACTTCCCATATCGCCCAGTGCTTTCGTAAAGGAAACCATCGACGAAAATTAGTCCCTGAGTGAAAGCATCCGTGTCGTGAGGTATTGTACGGAGCACTTTTATCGAAAGAACTGGCGGGGTTTGTTGTGTTTCAGCCCTTCTCTCGCTTTGCTTTGGAACGCTATTTTTGTCCTTTTCAATGTCGTGGTACTTTTGGCAAGCAACGAACAAAAGAAAAATTACAAAAAGTGTACAAATCGGTCTCATATTTTGGGCAACCTTGCAAAAGAGGTTAAGACTACTTTTCGCCAATAAAAATTGTGGAAATAAAAGAAGTTTGGTGGATTTTGATGTCGGAAAACCAAGCTTCCTTCAGCAAAAGAAGAATTTCCGTTTCGGTCAGCAAATCACCATTAGGTGTAAAAAGGAATAGGCGAAGAGAGTCCAAAGCAGAATAAAGCGGGCTAACTCTGTCGTTTTCAATCAGTGTTTCCATAACAACAATTTTGCCTTTTCGTTTCAATGCATCAAAAATTTTGTTTAAAATAATAAGGCATTCTTTGAATGAAAAATATCGAAGCACATTCGAAACGATAACCAAATCGTAATCGCCTCCAATTGGTGAATTGAGCAAATCGCCCGAAAGTATTTTAACAAGCCCGCTAAAACCTTTTCTTTCAACATACTTCTCGGTAAACGGCGTGATTTGGGGATAATCGAACAATACCAGCTCAATATTGATATTGACTTTGAGAAGTTCAAGTCCAAAAGAACCTGACCCACATCCAAAGTCGAGAGCTTTCATCACCTTCGTTAGGTCGAGGAATTTCACAAATTCCCCCGCTTGCCGATTAGCTCGCCAATTCATCAAATATAACATTCCCTCGATGTCATCATCGCTCAACTTGGAAAGATTCATTGGAGTAATAGATGAACCATTTAAAATGGAATCTTTTGCATTTAGCCAAAACTTCAAGAATAATCGAAAAGGCTTAAGGTCGCCAATGTAATTCGAAGCACCGCGAACGAGATACTCTTTTCCCTCCTTTGTATTCGAATACTTTTGCCCAAATTTTTCGAGCAGACCCATTGCAACCAGTAAGTTCAAAAGTCGTGCAAGCCCTCTCGATGGAGAACCAAGCTTCTTGGCTAAATCTTCGACGGAAAGGAAATCCTCGCCGATTAATGTAAAAATATCCAACTCCAATGCAAGTAAAAATGCAAAACTTTTTTCGTAGCCCAAACCCAAATCGAAAAACTTCTCGCCAACGGGGTCGATTCCAAAAAGACCAACTTCTTTTTTCATATTTCCTTTTTATTTACTTGAAGCAAATTAAGAAGAAAATTTATTTTTCCAAAATATTTTTTAACTCTTTAACAACCACAAATACATCGAAAGGTTTGGGCTCATCGTTTGGTTGAACATCCCCGCTTTCATAAAATGGGACTACGAAGAGTCTGCCTTTTCCACGAGGGATTGCACTCACAATTTTTTCAATGTTTTGTAGGCGGGAATCGACAAGGGCTTTGATTTTGTCCAGTGGCGGCTCTTCGATTTTTGTAACTTCTTCTGTTATAGTCTTTTTCTTTTTCTTCTCGGTAATTGTTTTCTTAACCGTTTCAACCTTTTTGGTCTTAATATAGGTATCGAAAGCAGTAACTCGAATTTCAAACTTTACGTTCCTATTGAAACGCAAGACTTCGTCCAAATTTTTCAGCTGGTTTTCGCATAAACCAACAATGTTCGAGGTTCCCTTTTCGAAACAATCGAAAGAATAGGCAATTAGCCCCTCTTTCAAATGTTTAACAACAAAATTCTTTTCGATTTCGGCGTACTTGTTTGTATCGGGAAGTTTAAACGCGAAACGTTCGCGAACCACATCCCAGTCGTAAATTATTGCCTCGACTTCCGAGCCACTTGTAAAAACTTGCTGATACTTGCCCGTAACCGAATCCGATTTGATTTTGAACTTTTTCCCATCGGGAGTTCGAAATTCAATTATCGCCCCAACCGGGTTGCCCGTGTATTCGTCGGTTACCTTGCCATATAGTAACAACTGCACATTAGAGTGGTTCAAAAACTGCCCAAAAAGCAGTGCTGGCGAAAGCATAAAAAAGATGAGTATCCTCACAATTTTTTCCATTATTCCACCAATTTAAAAGTGAAAATTATCAAAAAATTTTGAAATTTTCAACGAAAATGAAAAATTCTAATTCAGACGCACACTTTCTTGGTGGCAGGTAATTTTTTGGAAATGTTAGGTAATCGAATTTTTCGGCACAGTATCACAATTTTTATTACTTACTTCCCGTAACCGAACTGACACCGAGTTTTTCTGTCCAGTCGTTCAGGAAAAGCATAAGTGCAGCGGTTGTTGGAACTGCGAAAAGTAATCCAATCAAACCAAACAGCCCACCAAACACATATAACGAAAGGAAAAGTAACAGTGGGTGCAATCCAACCTTCTTCCCCAAAACATTTGGTTCGATTATGTATGCATTAATGAAATGAACTGCAAGAATTGTTGCCACTACAACGACAATCTGGTAAAACATATCTGGCGGGGAAACAATCAAAATAATCAATGCCGAAAGGACAAGGCTCGAAATCAATCCCAAATATGGGATAGGATTTAAGAAACCGCAAAGTATTCCGAGTATGATGGAAAACTCCACTTTGAAAATTGCAAACGAACTTGAACACAAAGTTGCAACAAGCAAAGCGGCAAAAACTTGCCAACTGACATAGATTCTGAAAATCTCATTTATCCTTTGCAAATCGTAAAGGAGTTTTTGGTTTTTCTTTTCAAGAATACCACGTATAAATTCTTTAAACTTCTTGAAGTCCTTTAAAAAGTAGAAGGAAAAAATAGGGATAAGAACAGCATTTATGACTTGCTTTGCCAAAGAAGTAATTCCCGAAATTAAAATGCCCAATGAATTTAGCACACGCGAGATGAGGTATTTGACTTCGGGAATAAACTCGTTCTGAATTAGGTCTTTCAAATATTGATTATGTATGCCTAAATTTTCGAGTGCCTTTGTGAGCTTATTTGTTTCGAGATAAGATGTAAAAGTAGTAACAACCGATGCAATCTTTTGGGAGATGTCGTTCAATTGCAGAAAAATCTGGGGAGAAATCAATACAAAAACAACCGTAATTCCACCAACCAACAGGAGAATAATAACAAGCGAAGAGAGCCAACGGGGAATCTTCTTCTTTTCGAGTAATCCCACGAAAGGGTCGAGCAAATAAGCAATAACAAAGGAAATAGCAAATGGAGCAATCGAAGAACCAATTATTGAAAATATCCAGAGAACGAAAAATACCCCAAAAAGAAGAATTATTCGACGAACAATGTAGGAATCCCGACGGAATGGCGTCAGGATAAACAAACCAATTATAAATATGACCAAAGGATTAAACAATTGGCTTGTGAAATAAAGGAAAGCAACGAAGGAAATAGCTCCAAGAATAATCCCAGCATTAAGCGATGTGGTTTTAATTTTTGGGTCAATATCTCTCATCGCAAAGTTTTAAGTTTTTTGATTGTAGCTTCGCGAAGGTCGGCAACAGATTTTTCCGAAAACATATCGATTATATTTTGTCGAATTTCTGCCCAACGATAATGTATTGGGCAAGGGTGCTCGTCGCTGCAAGATTCGAAGCCAAGAACGCACTCTTCGAATGCCTCTTCTCCGTCAATACTTCGGATTATGTCTATGAGTTTGATTTCCTTTGGATTCATTTTGAGAGAAAAGCCCCCTGTTTTCCCTTTTTTCGAGGAAACAATTCCGCTATGCGTTAATCTTTGCAAGATTTTGGCTACAAATTCTTTCGGAACTTTTAGTTCTTTGGATATTTCGGCTGCATTGTAAAGATAACCTTTGGGTTGAACAGCAAGATACAATACCGCTTTAATTCCAAGTTCAGCCTGCTTTGAGAAAATTATTCTCATTTTTTGCCCTTACATATATCTTATCAAATTGAAATATCCTGTAAATATTTTTGCAAGTATAATAGACGGCTCAAGTCTTCTTTGCTTTCGAGCGAACAAACAAAAATTGGTATATCGGGGAAAACACTACGAACATTTTCAATTCCATCGGTGGTTGCAAAAATCGTTACAACAGAAATATTAGTAAAGTTCTCGATTTGCACCCTCGAAATAGCATTTTTTATGGTTTCCCCTCGAAAAATTACAAAATCGAGTATGAAGACCCGATTGATGTCGGTAGATTCAGGCAGAATGCAAAATTTTTCGTAAACTTCATTCTGATTCCTTTCGTTAAGTTCATAACCAACAAAACCAGTATGATAATGCGGTAGAATGTTCGAAAAGGCTTGAAGCAAAGTAAAACCATAAGGGAAAACAGAAAATAGCAGAACATCGGAAGAAAATTTGTAGCCAATAAAGTTCCCGCCCTCGTCGAAAAGCTCTTCCAATTCAAGCTCCTTTGTAACAAAATTAGAAGCCAAAAGCGAAATCTTTTTCAAAGCATAATGAAAATGCGACTTCGTGGGATTGTTTTTAACCACGGTTAAAAAATGCTCCAGCAAAGGATGTTCTATAATGCAAATCATCTAATAAAAAATAAATTCATACAAAATTAATAAAAAATTTAGGGATTGAATATCAGAAAGCATTTTCAATGTGTTCAATAAGTGGGGGATTTACTTGTGTATTAATTATAATTGCATCGAAACGATAGGAAGCGAACTTGGGCTTAAATACAAAAAGAAAACCTTCGGCTGTTTTTCTTATTTTTTTCTGTTTACTCGGGGTAATCCAAAATCGAGCATCACCAAAAGCGTTGGTGTTCTGTATCTTAACTTCAAAGAAAACAATTTCGTTGTCATTTTCTGCAATGATATCGATTTCCCCAACTTTGCCAAAATAGAAATTCCTTTTAATAATCTTGTAACCTTTGGCAACAAGATAATCGATGGCAATTTGTTCGCCTTTTTTCCCGATTTGGTTATTGCTCGTCAACGGATTTATTATTTTCGTCAACTGATTTATTGCTGTCCTTGGCTTCTTTTAAAAGTTGTTCAATTCTTTCAATCTTGTCGAAAGTATCGTCGTAGAAAAATCGAAGTTCAGGGGTAAGCCTTAGTCTAACTTTTGAACCCACGAGTTGCCTTAATTCGGGCTTTACTGTCTCGATAATATTCATAAACGCTTGTGGCGAGATTTTCCCACCATAAACACTTACATAAACATAAGCAATCTGCAGGTCAGGAGACATTCGAACAGAAGTAACGGTAGCAATTCCCGCTTTGTTTTCCCTTGCTAATTCCGCAATGGGTTCAGAAAGAACTTTTTGGATTTCGCCCGCTACTCTTTCAGCTCTGATATTCATTTTTTTAAAATTAATCCAACAATATATTATCCGCTTGCTCTTAAAAAGAAAAGACAAGTGGATGGGTTAGCTCTCAATTGTCCAATGTTCGCTTTTGTTCAACAATTTTAAAGGATTCAATAATGTCGCCTTCTTGAAAATCGTTAAACCTATCGAGCATAATTCCACATTCATAGCCTTGGTCGACTTCGCGAACGTCATCTTTGCCTCGTTTCAGCGAAGCAATCGAACCAGTGTGAATAACAAGCCCCTCGCGAATCACCTTAACGCTGTCGTTTCGGCTAATTTTACCACTTTTGACATAACATCCAGCAACCGTTCCAATTTTGCTAATTTTAAACACTTTCCGAACTTCGACAGTGGCGGTAGTTACCTCTTGGATTTCGGGAGCTAGCAGACCCTCGATGGCAAGTTTAACATCATTAAGACATTCATAAATAATTTCATATCGCCTAATTTCGACATTGTGTTTTTCGGCAAGTTTCCTTGCTCCGCCAGTCGACGACACTTGGAAAGCAATAATTACAGCATTCGAAGCAGCAGCAAGCGTTACGTCCGATTCGTTAACGTTCCCAACGCCTTTATGCAAAATATTAATTTTAACTTCTTCGTTGGACAACTTACTCAAAGCATCGCTCAATGCTTCGAGCGAACCAGTTACATCGGTTTTCAAAATCAGGTTCAATTCTTTAATATTTCCCAATTGAATTTGTTTCGAGAGGTCGTCCAGAGAAATAACTTTTTCTTTCCGTAAAGATTGTTCACGCTTAAGTTGTTGCCGCATCGAAGCAATTTGCTTTGCAAGCTGTTCCGTTTCTACTACATAAAGAATGTCGCCAGCTTCGGGCAAATCATCAAACCCAATGATTCGGACAGGTGTCGATGGTCCCGCTGCTTCCATCTTACGATTCCGTTCATCGAACATCGAACGAACTCTTCCATAGGTTAACCCAACGACGAAAATATCGCCAATTTTCAAAGTTCCTTTTTGAATAATTGCTGTTGCAACGGGTCCAAGACCTCGGTCAAGGTGTGATTCCACAATAGTTGCTTTTGCACTTCGGTTTGGATTTGCTTTCAAATCAAGCATTTCTGCTTCTAAAAGAATCTTTTCCAAAAGTAAATCAACATTTGTTCCAAGTTTTGCCGAAATTTCCACACATTGGTAGGGTCCCTGCCAATCCTCGACTAAAATACCTATTTCAGCGAGCTGTTGTTTAATCCTGTCGGGGTTAGCATCGGGCTTATCGATTTTATTTATGGCAACAATAATTGGAACATTTGCTGCACGGGCGTGGTTTATTGCCTCGATTGTTTGGGGCATAACAGCGTCATCGGCTGCAACAATAAGAACAACGATGTCGGTAACCTTTGCACCACGAGCCCGCATTGCTGTGAACGCTTCGTGGCCCGGTGTATCGATGAATGTAATAAATCCTTTGCCGGGTATTTCAACTTGATATGCCCCAATGTGCTGGGTAATTCCCCCAGCCTCGCCCGCAACTATATTCGACTTACGGATATAGTCCAAAAGCGATGTTTTACCGTGGTCAACGTGCCCCATAATTGTAACAATCGGTGGCCTTGGTTTCAATGTCTCCGGTGGGTCCTCGAAATCTAATTCTTTTAATTGAACCTCTTTCTCTTCAATAAATTCGACTTCGTACCCATAGTCGAGAGCAATCAACGAAATTGTATCCTTATCGAGTCTTTGGTTGAGCGAAACAATCAATCCCAATTGAAAACATTTTTGAATAATCTCGGTCGGGTCGACTCCAACAAGCCTTGCAAGTTCAGCAGTAGTAATAAATTCGGTTGTCTGGATTCGATTCTTTTGCTTTTCTAATTCTTGCTGAGCAAGTTGTTCACGCTCGAGTTTTTCCTCTTTCCTTCGATGACGAATCTTGGCTCGACGCTTAACATCGGATTCTTCGCCAAAGCCGTGCAGGGTTTCCCGAATATTCTTTTCAATCTCCTGTTCGCTTTCGCGAATAATATCTCGAGTGGTTTTCTTTTTGCCTATCTTTTTATCGAATAATGGCTTATATTTATCTAATTTAGATTTACCACCGCGCTTCCTTAGCCATTTATCCTTTACCAAAGGCACAAATTCTTCATCCTCTTCGTGCAAATCAATATGTTTGAATATAGGCTCGGGTTCTTCGACTTCCTTGTCGAATTCTTGGGGTTGTACTTCCTCAATCGCAGGCTTCGCAAGCTCAAAGTCCAGCTTTTTGACCTCGGTTGGTTTCTTCTCCTCTTTTTTCTTGATTGGTTCTTTCTTTTTGACTTCCTTTTCAGCTTCTTTTGCAACAACAGGTTCGGCAGGTTTTTCGGGCGTGGGTTTTGCTTTAATTGGCTCGGCTTTTGGCTCAACTTTGGGTTTTTCGACTTTAGGTTTTTGTTCGACCTTTGGTTCTTTTTCAACTATTGGTGTAGCAGGAATTGTTTCCTTTGCTACCTCTTTTTGAACTTCCTTGGGTTTCTTTTCTGGAGCTTTTTCTTCCTTGGGTTTCTCTTCTACTTTGGGTTTTTTATCTTCTGGTACTAATTTACCCTTTTTCTCTTTTTTCGAGACAGGCTTAAATCTATCTATATCAATTATCTCTCCAACTTTCGGCTCTTGGAAAGTAGGTTCAACAACTTCAGGTTCTTTAGCAGGGCTCGGTTTCTTAGCAGTTTTAGGCTCTTCAGCAACTTCGATAGTACCGGTTTCAGTCGGAGCTGGCGAGATAATAATCTCTTCGGTGAAAAGTTCATCCTCTATTGCAATGGTTGTAGCAGGTTCGGGAGTCTTTGTAGTAGGTGGAACAACTTCCTGAGCAACAGTTGGAGAGTCTTTACCAAATTTCTTTTTAAAATTCTCTGCAACTTTCTTTTCTTTGATGAAGCTTTTGAGCAAAGCTTCTATCATCTCGTCGGTAACAAGGGATGTGGGTTTGTTCGAAATTTCAAATCCCGATTTTGTAAGAAAATCGACAATACTATCTTTTCCGACATTTAGTTCGGAGGCTACTTGGTGAAGCCTAATTTTCCTCTGTTCGGCCATAAATTAAAATACCCAAAAGCAAATCAATATACAAATACAAAATTAAAATAATAATATTAAATAGCTAGTTGGAATAAGATTTTGTAACCAAAAAAATGCAAAAAGTAGAAAAAATATTAAACTTTTGCCTTTTCGGCTTGGACTTTTGCCCAAGCTTCATTTATTTTTTCAACAAAATGTGGGTCTTCCTCTTCGTCAAACTCTTTAAGCATAATTTCACGCAGTTCGAGCAATGTATCTCGTGTCATTCCGTGCAAACGCAAAAGCCTTTCGGGGTCGGTTGCAAGGAATTCCCGTGCAGTTTGGATACCCATTTCAACCAATTGATTATAAACAACTGTGCCAAGTTCCTCTTTGAATTCGCTAAGTTCAATATCTTCGCCGCTTTCTTTGACCAGCGTAATTTGGTAGCCCGTAAGCTTCATTGCCAAGCGAACATTTTGACCATTACGCCCGATTGCGAATGGAACTTGGTCGTCGGCAACTATTACCGTAGCGTGACGAACAAGAGGGTCAATTTGCACATCTTTAACAATTGCTGGCGAAAGGGCACGAGCAATAAACACTTTCGGGTCGTCGGAATATTCTATCAAATCAATATTCTCATTATTTAACTCTTTGACAATGGAGTTGATGCGAACACCTTTCATACCTACGCAAGCCCCGACAGGGTCAACTCGAGGGTCAAGCGAAGCAACAGCAACCTTGCTTCTTTCGCCGGGGTCGCGAGCAATTGCCTTTATTTGGATTATTCCATCGTAAACTTCTGGTATCTCGATTTCGAACAAGCGAGCCAAAAACTCATCGGAAGCTCGGGAAAGAATAATATCGGGAATTCCACCACCCACTCGTCGAACTTCCTTGATAATTGCCTTTATCGTTTGATTCTTCTTGAACTTATACGGTTCGTTTGGGATTTGCTCCTCGCGGGGAAGCCTCATTTCAACTTTGTTGTGCATCACCAATATATCATTTCTACGAACTTGATAAACTTCCCCAACTATTATCTCGCCCTCTCGTGGTTTGTATTCGTTATATATCCTATCTTTCTCGATTTCGCGTAGCTTTTGATTTAATGTTTGGGCTGCAACGGCAACAACTCTTCGCCCAAAGGAATCGTATATGTTTTCGAATGTAATTTCCTCGACCCATTCATCACCCAACTCTAATGTGTCGTCGTACTTCTTCGCTTCTTCCAAAGAAATTTGCAAGGTAGGATTCTCGACAAAATCCACAACTTCTTTAATTAGATAAATTTCAATGTCGCCTTTGTCGAAGTTCAAAACAATTTCGTATTTTGCTTCGGGACCATATTTTTTCCTGACCATCAGAGCAAAAGTATCTTCGAGAATTTTTTGCAAAACCTCGCGGTCGATGTTCTTCTCCTTTGCCATTTCTTGAAATGCTTCGACAATTGACTTTTTGTCGACAATGTGTTTCTCTTTCTTCTTTGCCATAGCACCCTCAAAAGTTTTACCATTAACAAAAAATGGGCTTTTGCCCATTAAAAAATTATCGCCTTCTTCATTTCGAACCCAAACCTTCGGCTAATTACATCCTTAAAGCTTCAACTCAAAAACATTCACTTCGGGCAGAGTTAAAAACGATTAAAATTTTTAAAAATTGTATATATTTCCCCAAAAAAACAAGCAGGCGGCAAAGCCGCCTGCCTGCTGCGCTCTATCTTTGTTCGTACGCTCTTATTTCACTATGTTCAGTGTTCGTGTTACCGTCGTGTTACCTATCTTCACTATCAATGTGTACACTCCGCTTGGCAAATCGCTTACGCTCATCGCTACCTTCTGCACATTGCCATTGCCAACTCCGTTGAACACCGTCTTCATCTCGCGTCCGCTCATATCTATCAGCTTCGCTTCGATTGCCACGCCTTCGCTTGCACTCAACTCGAAGCTCGCTTCGCTTGCCGCTGGGTTGGGCATTACTTCGCTCACCCAAGTACCTTCGCCTTCCATCTCCACCATCACCTCTCGACTGTAACTTACGCTTCCATCAATATCAACTACCTTCAATCGATATGCATATGTGCTACCTAATTCAACCGTCCTGTCAATCACCGGTCCATAGCTCTTCGGTGTGGTGCTGGTTCCTGCTGCCTTCTCTTCGGCTACCTTCACAAATTCGCTCTTAACTCCGCCTTCTACCTTCGCTCGCTCTACCTCGAACTTCGCTGTGTTGTATTCGCTCTCTGTTGTCCAGCTTACATACACTGCGTTCCCTACTGGCTTCGCATCGAAGCTCGCTAATTCAATCGGTATGATGAATCCACCATTCTGCGTCGCAAAGTCCAGTATCGCTCGCATTATCATATCGATTCGATTCCAGTGTCGCCAATCTACTCCGAACAATATAACGTTCCTTGTCAATGTCGTCGTCGCCACTCCTGCCAACGAGTCTGTCGTCGAACCACTATGCAATCGATAATATCCGGCTGCAAGCGCCTGCCCTTCGCCGTTGCTCTCTACTCGCATCAAACCGCAGTATGGTGGTACATCGCCGTTGTATCGCGTTGCACTTATTCGATTCGATAATCTCCTGCCTACTGCAAGCCCAATTACATCATTACCATCGTTGTTTTCATTGGTTCCTTGTGGATTGCCCGGAGCAACATATTTCGCTCGCAATAAGTTGCCAAGAAATTCTGCATCGCCAGAGTTCGCTCGCACCATCTCTTGACTGCTTATCACAAGATTCTTCTTCACCTGTATCGTTCCGCTTGTCAGGAACCGCTTGATGTCCATCTTCTCGAACCTTGTCAAGGGCTTGTCGTTTCCGTCTGCCCACAATACTGAGTTGAACAAGGTGTAATCCACTGCTTTCGGCTCCCAGCCTTTCCTGTCGAATATGTCAAAGTCGTATACTCCTTCGGCAATATCTACCATCCATCCAAACTTGCGGAACGCTGCCACAAGGCTGTCGTAATTCAATCTGCCTGCGATTTCATCTACCGTAGAGTTTTGGTCTAACTGAACCATACTGTTTTCCACGCTCAACAAGGCTCGAGTCTTGCTCTGCGGAATGTAGTACCTTACTATCTTCGAGACTGTGTTGTTTGCATTCTGTTGGTCGCTCGCCAACGATACTACTATCTTGTATCGTGGGGTTACGTTGGCTTGCATCGTCAAGAATTGGTCGGGTATGTAATACCCTTCGTTTGCCAATTCGCCATAGGTCTTCGGCTTGAAGTCGGGCGCCACTCCATCGGCAAGACCAAAGTCGACTTCGGCACTTGCGCCGCTGGCAAGTGTTACCTGCTTCGTTGCCGTTACTTCTGGAACATTCGAGAAGCTACCATCGGGCATCTCTCGATATATGTTCACTGTTACGTTAATCGCAGATTGCTGCAAGTTCCCACTGTTGCGGACTAATGCCTTTACATTTGTTGGCGAATTGTCCATTATATATTGGGCATCGTTGAACATTCCAACCGACGATTGATACTTCGCCGGATAGGTAATCTTCAACATCTCCATATCGCTCAGATACAAGCGACCATCGAATTCTACCGCTCCGATGTCGTATCGCTGTCCAGCAGCTCCGCGGGTATTACCATCGATGTCGCCTGTTACCCAGCTCAATCGTTCGCCTCGATTGTTCAATAGCGAACCTAATGGTGCTGGGTTCGTTGCAATGCGCAACTTCTGGTTCGGCTCGTAGCCAAGATACACAAAGTCGTTCGTGAAGTTGCCAAACACAGAGTTTATGTCTTGTCCTGTCCAGTTCTGCCATTGCTCTAATGTCGCAAAATCGTTGCGATTGCCACCATTGTCGAGTATATTGTCGTTCTTACCGGTTTCGATAAATCGTGCAACATTGCCACCGCTTCCGTTTGCATACCAGAATGCGTTGTAGTTGCTGATTAATCCGGATTCGCTCGGCATCATCCCTTGATACAGCAAGCAGGCGTAAACTGCGTTGTTCGGGTCGACATTCATATCCAACAACGCAACCGCATTGTTCTTCACAACAGTGTTCTTGGCGCTTTGAATACCAATGCCTGCGAC
>Ga0308394_1000086_pt1 | contig 54853 bp, 40 predicted proteins | sample Hotspr2Sampleme2_FD_202366 | JGI IMG/M metagenome (GOLD analysis project Ga0308394, IMG submission 202366) | Hot spring phototrophic mat microbial communities from Mushroom Spring, Yellowstone National Park, Wyoming, United States - 20050701_me2 ...
GCGGTCGCGGTTCGAGGGCCTGCGCAACACCTACCGGCAGGTGATGCAGTTCCCCGACCACTACCGCACCTGGGTGCGCCCCGCGGTCGCCGCGGGGCTCGAGCTCGCCGCCGCTTGGCGGCCTGACCTGATCTACTCCTCTGGCCCGCCGCATTCGGGGCACATCGTCGCCTGCCGGCTGTCGCGGCGCCTCTCCGTCCCCTGGATCGCCGAGCTCCGCGACACCTGGGCCAACAACCCCTACAGCGATGCGCCGGCGCCGATCGCCTGGGCGACGACGGTCTATGCGAATGCGGTGCTGCGGCATGCGCGGGCGGCGGTGCTTCTGACGCGGACCGCCGAGGCCGAAACGAAGGCCGCCCTCGGCTGCCCCACCATCGTCAGCTACAACGGGTTCACGGAGGAGGATTTCGCCGGCCTCGAGTCCCCCGAACCGCTCGACCCGGAACGGCTGACCATCCTGCATGCCGGGGTGATCTATGCCGGCCGGCGCGACCCGGTGGCGCTGTTCCAGGCGCTCGCCATCCTCGGCCCGCGCCGGCACGCGGTGCGGGTGAAGTTCTACCACGACCAGATGGACGCGGTGGCGCAACGGGCGGAGCGGCTCGGCGTGCGCGACGTGATCGAGATCTGTCCGCCCGTTCCGCGACGGGAGATCCTGCGAATCGAGCGCGCCGCCGACGTGCTTCTGCTCTCGCGCTGGGCCGACCCGCGCGACGACGGCGTGATCCCCGGTAAGCTGTTCGAGTATATCGGCGCCCGCCGGCCGATCCTCGCGATCGGCTCGACCACGGGCGAGGCGGCCGAGATCGTCCGCAGCGGCCCGTTCGGCCTCGTCAGCAACTCGCCGATGGAGATCGCCGAGCAGCTGCTCGCCTGGATCGGCGAGAAGCGCGCCGCCGGCGGCCGCCTGCCCGACCTGCCGGCCGCGCCGACGCGACGCTACCTGCGGGAGGCGCAGTTCCGCCGGATCGATCCGCTGATCACCGAGCTCGCGGAACCGGGCCGGCCCGCGCTGCGCACGGCCGAGGCGACGTCGTGACCGCCCCTTCCGGCACGGCGGCCTACCGGGCGCTCCGCCTGCCGCACGCGACCGTCTCCGTCGTCGTCGATGTCGAGGAGGAGTTCGACTGGTCTGCCCCCTTCTCCTCGGACAGCGGGCGTGTCGATGCGGTCCGCTGGATCCATCTCGGCCATACGGCGCTGCAGGCCCTCGGCATCAGGCCGGCCTATCTTCTGACCTATCCGATTGCCCGCTCCGAGATCGCGGCCGGGCTGTTCCGCGAGATGGTCGCCGATGGGAGCTGCGAGATCGGTGCGCAGCTGCACCCTTGGGTGACGCCGCCGATCGAGGAGACGATCTCGGATGCGACCTCCTATCCCTCGAACCTGCCGGTGGATCTGGAACGGCGCAAGAACGAGCGCCTGATCGCCGCGATCGAGGACGCGCTCGGGGTGCGGCCGCTGATCTACAAGGCCGGGCGCTACGGGCTCGACCTCAGGCGGGCGGACATGCTCGCCGGGCTCGGGTTCAGGGTCGACACCAGCGTGATGCCGTTCCAGGACCTGAGCGGCACGGGCGGCGGGCCGGACTTCTTCGGCATCCCGAGCGCGCCGTTCTGGATGGACCGTGACGAGCAGCTGCTCGCCCTGCCCTCGACGCAGGAGCTCGTGGGAATGCTTGCCGGACGTCTGCCGATCAGCCTGCTGCGCGTCCTCTATGCGCCGAGGATGGAACGGCTGCGCATCCCGGGCGTGCTTTCCCGGCTCGGCCTTCTGGAGCGGCTCAGGCTGTCGCCGGAGGGCTACGGGTTCGAGAACGCCAGGCGTCTGATCGATGCCTGCTGTGCGCGCGGCAGCACCTGCTTCGTTCTGTCGTTCCACAGCCCTTCCCTCAAGCCCGGCTGCACGCCCTATGTGCGCAGCGAGGCCGAGCTCGTGCGGTTCGTCGACACGATCCACCTGACGCTCCGCTACCTGATCGAGGGTGTCGGCGCGCGGCCGACCTCCGTGCTGGAGCTCTATGGGCAGCTCAGGTCGCAGGCGAGGGCGGCCACGGACGGAGGATGACGATGCACTGGCGTTCCTTCCTGTCGTGGCACCTTATGGGCCGGCCCTGGATGCCCGGCCATGCGCGCTTCCTCTTGCGCCAGCTCGGGCCGCGTCGTCCGGTCAAGGCGTCCGCCCATCAGCGCCATCTGCGCGCGGCTGCGGAATGGCTGGCGGCGGCGCAGGACTCGCAGGGCGATGGCGGCTTCTCCGGGCGGTACATGCTGCGGTCAGGCTGGTCATCGAGCTATCCAGAAACGACCGGCTACATCATCCCGACCCTGCTTGCGCTCGCCGAAGCCTGGGCGGAACCGGTCTGGCGCGAGCGGGCGGAGCGGGCGGTGCGGTTCCTGCTCGGCCTGCAGCTCGAGAGCGGCGCCTTTCCCGGCGCGGAGGTTGCGGAGAACCGGACCGCCCCTTCGCCCTTCAACACGGCGCAGATCCTCACCGGCTTGGTCGCGTGGCACGCGGCGGCGGGGGAGGCGGAGGTCGCCGAGGCGGCGCGCCGGGCGGTGCGTTGGCTCATCAGCGTCCAGGACGCGGACGGCGCCTTCCGGCAGCACTTCTACAACGGCGTCGCCTCAACCTACAGCGCGCATCTGTCCTGCTGGCTTGCCGAGTACGGGGCGAGGATGGACGACCCCGAGGCGCTCGAGGCAGCGGCGCGGCACCTCGACTGGGTGCTCGGCCATCAGGACCCCTCGACCGGCTGGTTCGATCTCGCCGGCTTCGACGCGGACCAGCATGCCCGGCGCATCGCCTATACCCACACCATCGCCTACACGATCGCGGGCGTGCTGACGCTTGGCCTGATCCTCGGGCGCGAGGATGCGGTCGCCGCCGCCGAGCGCGCGGCGCGCGGCCCCGCCGCCCTCCTGGAAGAGCGTGGTCTTTTGCCTGGCGTGATCGATCATCGCTGGCAGCCGGTCGAGATGGCGCAGTGCCTGACCGGGAACTGCCAGATGGCGCTGATCTGGCAGACGCTCGCGTCGAAGCGGGGCGCGACGGAGCTGCGCGGGCCGGCATCGCGTGCACTTGAGCTCGTGATGCAGGCGCAGGATCTCGACAATCCCAATCCCGGCCTGCGCGGCGGCATCGCCGGCTCCGACCCGGTCTGGGGCAGCTACATCACGATGGCGCTGCCGAACTGGGCGGCGAAGTTCTTTATCGATGCGATGCTGCAACAAGAAGGCGCGGCCACGGCGTGACGCGCCCTACGTTCCCTCCAGCGATCGTCGTCGGGGCCGGCCTGAACGGGCTTGGGGTGGTCCGCGCGCTCGCCGCCCTCGGCGCGCCGGTCTGGCTCGCCGAGGCGAGCTTCCGCCACCCCACCGCACGGACGCGCCTTGCCCGGCGGCATGCGGTGCGTTCCCTCTCCGACACCCGGCTCGTCGATGACATCCTCGCTCTGGCGAAAACCCTGCCCGCGCGGCCGGTGCTCTTCCTCACACAGGAAGCCTCCGTCCGCCTTGTCGCCGAACGGCGCGAGGAGGTGGAGGCGGCCTGCGCGATCGAGCTTCCCGCGACCGAGACGATCCTCAGGCTGACCACCAAACAGGGGTTCCAGGAGGAGGCCGAACGCCTCGGTGCGCCGGTGCCGCGCACCCGCATCATCAGCTCGGCTGAGGAGCTCGAGGCGGTCCGCGGGTTCACGTTCCCTGTGATCCTGAAGCCGAATGAACGCCACCCGGACTATGACCGCCATTTCCGCAAGGCCTACCGCTTCGAGGCGTTCGAGGCGCTGCAGCGATCGGCCCTGGAGATCCTGCCGCGCTATCCGCATCTCGTCGTGCAGGAATGGGTCGAGGGCGACGATACCGAGATCTACTTCTGCCTGCAGTACCGCCCGGCAGGCGGCGCGGCCCCGGCGGCGAGCTTCTGCGGGCGCAAGAACCGCTCGCATCCGCCGATGGTGGGCGGCACGGCGAGCTGCACCATCGCGCCGGAGCAGGCCTGGGCGGAGCTGATTGCGCTGACGCAGCGTTTCTTCAACGCAACGGGTGTGGTCGGCCTGGCGAGCATGGAGTTCAAGCGGCGTCCGGATGGACGGTTCGTCATGATCGAGCCGACGATCGGGCGTTCGGATTTCCAGGAAGAGGTGGCGGCGTGGCACGGGGTGAACATCCCCGGTTACGGCTATGCGCATCTCGCCGGCCTGCCGCTGCCGACGCTGCGGCGCCGGGCCCGCCCGTGCGTGTGGTTCGACCCAGATGCCGAGGCGATGAGCCGGGCGGCCGCACCCGGCGTGCCTGACCTTCCGGGCAGGCGGCGCGATGCGTATTTCGACCTCAGCGACCCGTTCCCATGGCTTGCCCGGCAGCTCGACCGCATCAGCCGGCGCCTGGGGCTCGGCCGGGAGGGGTGAAACGGGCACGCGCGCGATGCGACGGGCCTTGCCGGTGCCGCGCGCGGCAGCGCCCGGCCAGGACAGCCGCCCCTTCGCCAATCGGCGGCACCGGTCGCCGCGCCAGCCGCAGCGAGGTTTACGGTGCCGCAGGGTCTCGGCCTGTATACCTCGGGCGGCAACCACCGTAGAGAGGAGTGCATGCGGAAGCTGCTCAAGCGGGCGATCGAGCGCCTCGCCGCCCGCGCCGGCCTCGTCGTCGTCCCGACTTGACAGTTCGACGACCATACGAAGGAGACCTATCTCCGCCGGGTGATCGAGCGCTCCGGCGTCGATCTCATCCTCGATGTCGAGGCGACCGCCGGGCGATGTTCGACACCATGACCGGACGCGTACACACCTTCTTTCGAACGTCATCAGGCGCCGACGCCATGCCCGAGAGGGTGACGAGAATTGCGCTCCTGCGCGCGGCCGGCTTCGACCTGATGGAGCCGATGCGCCGAAGCGTGCTCGCTCCGGCGGCGCAATGACCCACTCAATGGCCTTGCCATGCCGATGACGGCGCGCCGTGCCGTGCAAGGCACCTCGCTGCGGCTCTCGGTCGCGCTCGCCTTCGGCTACTCCTACGTCACCCGGGCGATCACCTTCGTCGTCAGTATCATCCTCGCCCGCTACTTCCTGGGCCCGCGCGAGTTCGGCGCCTTCTCCGTCTGCATGTCGGGATATCTCTTCCTACAGGGCATCTCGGAGTTCGGGATCACCCGCTTCATCGTCCAGCAGAAATCGCTCGACACCGACACGCTGCGTGCCACCATGACCGTGCTTGTCGCCGGCAATGCCGCGATCGCGGCCGGGCTTCTGGCCGTGCGGGGCTGGGCGGCCAAGTTCTTCGGCGCGCCCGAGATCGCCACCATTCTCGCCATCCTCGCTGTCGCGGCGCTGTTCGTGCCGGCGCTCAACCTCGGCGATGCTCTGCTCCTGCGTGCAAGCCGCTTCCCGGCCCTATTCGTCACTAATGTCGGCAGCGTCATCGTCGGGGCGGTGGTCGGCCTCGGTGCCGCCGCGGCGGGGCAGGGGGCGGTGTCGCTCGGGTGGCTGACGCTCGCCCAGACGCTTGTCCGCACGACACTCACCCTCGCCTTCTGCCGCGAGGTGCGAAGGGTCTATCCGGGCCTTGCCCGCCTCCGCTCGGTTCTGGCCTTCGGCTCTCCCCTGACCATCGTGACGTTCTATTCGGCCCTGCTCGCGCGCCTGCCGGACATCCTGATCGGCCGGCTGATCGACCTCACCGCCGCAGGCCTCTATGGCCGCGCCTCGGGACTTGCCGAGCAGCTGCGCTGGGCTCTCTACACCGGTGGGTTGGCAGCGATCCTGCCCGAGGTAGCACGACGCTTCCACGCGGGCGAATCTCTCGTCGGCCCCTACCTCAGGCTGACGGCCTATGCCACCGGCCTCATCTGGCCGGCCGCTGGCTTCCTCTCCCTGCTCGCTCTGCCTCTGACGCGGCTCGTCTTCGGCCCCGCCTGGAGCGAGATGGCGCCGCTGCTTTCGGTTCTCTCCCTGTCCTACGCGGTCTACTCGATGATCGTGCTCTACAATGAGGTGCTGCAGCTGCAGAGACGGCTGTGGTTCTACGTCACGCTCGAGGTGAGCCACGGTACGGTCGGGCTCATCCTCTTCGTCGTCGGGGCGATGCTCGGGTTGTTCGAGGCGGCGTTGAGCCGCCTCGTCTATTTCGCTCTTTTCGCCGCCCTCAACATCGTCGTCCTCCGCCACGCGGTCGGTCACCGCTATGGCGAGGTCGCCGCCGTCTACGCGCGAAGCCTCGCGGTCACCGCGATTGCACTCCTGCCGACCGCCGCCGCGGCGCTCGCGCGCATGGTCTGGCCGCTTGGCGATGCGGCGTCGGTGCTGCCGGTGGCGGTCGTCTCCCCGGGCTTCTGGTATCTCGGCCTCAGGCTCGCGCGCCACCCGCTCCGCGACGAGGTCGATCGCGCGGTGGTGCAGCTGCGCAGCCGGCTCGGCCTCTGAGGTGCCGGCCGGTCACACCCGCGCGCGCAGGGGCGTGCAGCGCGGCTCGGCACCGGCGCGCGAGACGCCGGGCGGGACGATGCTTCCGGCCGGGTCGCGCCGGTAGTCCTCGAGCCGCGTGCCGGCAAGCCCGCGGCGGCTCAGCTCGAGGAACAGTTTTCCCGCCTCCGAGCCCGGGAAGACGGTCGCAAGCCCTGCGAGGGAGGCGAGGGCGAGCCGGTTGTAGGCGGCGTTCTCCCACTCGGGCCGGCCGAGGCCGCGCCGGTCGCTCTCCTCGCCGATCCTCGCCCAGGTCGTGAACAGAGCCTGCAGCTCGCCTGGCGGGGAGGCGGCGATCAGGTGCGCGACGCCGAGGGACGGGCGGAAGCCGTCGCGCTCGCTCCTGAAGCGGCCGAGCAGGAAGTTTGACATCCAGCGCAGCACGGCCTTCGCCCGCTCGTTGCCGCGCAGGGCGGAGAGCACCGCGATGGCGGCGAAGCAGTCCTGCGCCCAGGGCCGGATCGTTCCTGGCACCTCGCGCTCGGCGCCGCCGGCTGCCGGGATCCAGCCATGCGCCTCGCCCTGCCGTTCGGTCCAGCCGGGGAGCTGCGCGACCAGCCAGTCCCAGTTGGCGCGGGCGACCCGCTCGAAATAGGTCCTCTCGGCGCTGCCGTCGGGGCTGAGCCAGGCGGCATTCTCGATCTCGCGTAAGGTCCAGGCCGCGGCCTCGACATCGCCCGTGTCGACCACGATCCCGGCCCTGCCGCCGCGCCGCTCCGGACGGGTGGAGAGGATGGCGTAGGCCGCCTGGGCCTGGAGATTGTCGAGGATCCAGCGTTCGCCGGTCAGCAGATAGGGCACGGTCAAGAGGTCGGGCTGGCGCGCCGGATCAGGCAGCCAGCCGCTGGCAGCGAGCCCCGGGAGGCGCTGCGTCAGCCCTGCCGAGCGCGGGTCGCCCGGCCGTCCCAGCCCGTCCGGGCTGCCGGTCCAGAGCCTTGGGTAGGCGTCGACGGTGAGCCAGGTGCCGTTTGCCGCGTCCCAGAAGTGCCACGGCACCGCTCCGGCCGCCTCCGCTTGGCCGAGTGCGAAGGCGGCCGCGCGCGCATCGCCGCTGACGAGCCAGATCGCCTGCCAGGACGTGATCGGGCCGAGATCGGGGCGGGAGCCGACCCTCGGCATGAACTGCGTGACGCCGCGCGGCGCGAAGGGTGGGGCCCAGTCCTGACGCGCGGTCGCCGAAGCAAGCCCGGCGAGCACCGTTTCCTCCACGCCCACGGCGAGGTCGTAGCGCGGCACGGCACCGATCCCGGCGAGATAGTGGGCGTCGTGCCGGACCAAGGGGGGTGTGATCACACGCCCGCCTCGTGCAACGAGCCGCGTCCTGCCCCAGGCCTGGTACTGCAGGTGCCTGACGTCGCGGGCCTCGAGCACCGGCCGCCCGTCCACGAGAAGCCGCATGGCATAGCGCGCCGTGCCGCCCGCGGGCGACATCGCGATGTCGTTGCGCAGCCACAGAGCGCACCAGAGCGTGCCGTCCGACCGGAGCGCGAGATCGGCCACGAGGCGAATCCCGCCCTCCCCGAGCCCGACCGCCGTGCCGGGCACGGGCAGCTGCACGCGCGCCTGCATCGCAAGCGGCCCCCACTGCCACACCGCCCCGGGCGTGCGCAGCACCACCGCATCGAGCATCCTGAGTAGGAGATCGGCGCGCCAGGGCAGGCCCTCGCCGGAGGGGGTGATCTCGACGATCGCGGAGCGGCCCGCGGCTGCCGCCACCACATCGAGCGGGGCCTCGCCGGTCTGGTCGCCGCGCCCGAGCACCACGCCGAGCCGCTCGCCGGCGCGAAGCCCAGGTGCGGCGAGGCTCACCATCGCGAAGCGCGCCGAGCCGTCGGGGTGGCGCGTCGTGACGTCGGTCTGCACGGCAAGCGGATGGCCGGTTTCCGTCACGGCCCGCAGGGCCGCTCCCCGAGGCAGGTCGCCAAGTTGGAAGGCCTGCCCGAACGACACGACCGTCCCGGCCGGCGCCCCCGATCCTTCGAGCAGGAGCGAGACGATCCCATCCCCCTGGCCGGGGCAGGGAAGCGGAGGCGCGACCGAGACGCCGCGCGGCTGCGCCGACACGGGCGGGGCACCGACCCCGGCGAGACCCGCAAGCGCGAGCCGGATGGCAACGCGGCGTGACACGGAGGGGAGGGCGGTCGCGTCGTCGCTCATGGTCGATGCTCCTCTGGCGGCAGGCAGGGGGAGAGCGACAATTGCCTTTCCGATACCCTCACCTGGCGGTGCGCGATCTCCGCCATCAGCCTCGGCCCGCTCGGCTCAGCCTGAGCGACGGGAGGCCTGCGCCTGAACGCGACGGACACGCCATGAGGGGGCAGTTTTGGGCTCGGCCGGAGGAGGGCGCAGGTCGGAGCCGTCCGTGCCTGGAGCGGTGCGCTTCGCCCCTCCCGTCGGCTGCCCGGTGCGGGCGAGTTTCGCTGCCGGCCGAGTGCCGCCCGCCTCCTCCGCGCCGTCGGCTCCCATGTCGAAGGGCCACCAGCCACGCTGGCGCTGCTCGGGCGGCAGGATGGACCAGACGGCCAGCCAGACGACGCCGATGAGCATGGCGAGGTAATAGAGGCCCTGCATCGTGCCGTTCCTCCCGTCAGGCCCGGTCTGCGGCTGGGCGGAGCCGCAGCGCCGGCTGCGGCCTCCAGGCTCGTGCCGGCAGGGTTTCGGCACGGGCCGGTTCCCGGACCACGGCCGTGACCAGGGCATGGGTGGCGCCGAGGATGACGAGCAGCGTCCAGAACAGGTCCCAGTAGCTGAGCGAGAGGAAACTCCCCCCCGTCATGTAGGCGACGATCGAGACCTGGCTCATGCGGGCGAGATCGTAGGCCCAGCGGAGGTCAGGCTTATCCTTCGTGTACCGCGCGATCCGCAGGCTGTACCAAATGCCGGAAGCGAGGATGCCGAGCCAGATCGCGAAACCGACAAAGCCGTGATCGGCGATCACCTCGAACCAGATGCTGTGTCCCGCCCTCGCCTTCACGCCGGGCGCCACCATGTCGACGATCTGTTGGCTGTGCAGGCCCATGAACCCGGTGCCGAGTAGCGGGCGGGCGAGGCCGAGCGAGAGCGCGGCCATCCAGATGGTGATCCGCCCCATCGCCGAGCCGTCCTCCTGATAGTTGCGGATGGTTTCCATCCGCTGCACCCAGCTCTCCGGCATAAAGGCGATGGCGGCGGCGATGGCGACGGCGATGGCAGTGCCGGAGAGGATCTTGCCGCGGCTGCGCAGCCAGAAGACGAAGGCCGAGGCGGCGAGCGTGACCAGGGCGCCGCGCGACTGGCTGCCGACCGCCGAGATCAGCGTGATCGCCATCGCGAAGAGGAGAACAAGGCGGACGATCCGGTAACGCGCCTGCAGGCGCAGATAGTTCATCAGCGGCAGGCCGACGAGCAAAGCGACGGCGAGATGGTTGCGGTCGCCGATCATCGATTCGGGGGGGCCGAGCACGATGAACTTGCCCCCCGTGAGAAGCGTGAAAATGCCTCCCTTCACGCCATAGAAGCCGAGCGAGATCGCGATCAGCCAGAGCATGGCGTCGATCCGCTGCCGCTCCGTCAGCATCGCCGCGGTGAGCAGGAGACCGGCGATGACCTTGATCACCTTGTCCCACATCCACCAGAGCCTCTCGGGCGGGGCGATCCCGGCAAGCGAGGTGATCGTGATCCAGACCGCGAAGACCACGAACAGGACAGTGAGGGCGTTGAGCGGGAAGCGCCGCGGCTCGCGCGCGATGACGCAGCCGAGCACGGTGGCGAGGAAGGTCATCATGGCCCAGGGCATGGTCTGGACGAAGCCCCATGACTCCCGGTGCGGGTTCATGAACGAGATCCACGACCATGCAAGCACGCCGGCGAACGGCCGCGCGATCGCGAGCGCGAGCAGCAGGACGATCACACCCGAAAGGGCGAGGTCGCGCATTCCGCTGCTCCGGCCGCCGCGCCCGTCTCAGCCGCCGGCGCGCAGCTCGGCGAGCAGACGCTGGGCGGCCTCGCGCTCGGGGAACTGGAGGTCGGACGCGAGCAGCGGGTCGAGGACCCGGATCGCCTCGTCGCGCTGCCCTGCTCCCTTCAGTGCATAGGCGAGGCGGTAGAGCATCGCCGGGTCGCCGCGCTGGCGCTGCACCACCGCCGCGGCCGCCTGGCGCAACAGCGGCAGGGCGAGCGCCGTCTGCCCCTCGCGGGCGAGGATCCAGCCGAGCGTGTCGGAGGTCTCCGGTGTGGGGCTGAGATAATAGGCGCGCTCGGCGAGAAGACGCGCCTCGGCGAGCAGCGCCTTGCCGGCTTGGGTGTCGGCATCGGCGCGTGCCTGCATCAGCCAGGCGAGGTTGTTGAGCGAGACCCAGTCCTCCCGCGCCTGCTCGACCACGCGGGCGAGGCGCCGCTCAGCCGCCTCGTTCTGCCCGGCAGCGATCTCGAACTGTGCAAGCTGAGCGTTCACCACCGGATCGTTCGGCTCGCGCTCGAGCCACGCGCCGAGCGCGCGCATCGCCTCGTCAGGCTTCCCCGCCGCCTGCCAGGCGGCCGCCTGGCGCAGCGCGAGCTCGCGCGAGGGCGCCTCCGCGAAGGCGCGCGCATAGGCCGCCGCCGCCTCCTCGCGCCGCTCCGCCGCCATCAGCAGGTCGCCGCGCAGAAGCAGCGCGGCCGGCCGCGTGCCCGGCTGGCGGGCGATCCGGTCCGCAAGCGCAAGCGCCGCCTCGAGACCGCGCTCCTGGCGGGCGAGCTGCACGAGCGACAGCTGCAGGGGATAGCTGCCCGGGTTGGCGTTCAGCCCGAGCTGCAGGATCGCCTCCGCCCCGCGCGGGTTGCCGTTGCGCAGAAGGATGTTGGCGAGCTGCTGGCGCGCGGCGACGTTCTCCGGCGCCTCGGCGAGGGCGGCGCGGCTCGCCTCCTCCGCCTGCTGCCACTGGCCTTCGGCGGCGCGCGCCTCGGCAAGCAGCATCAAGAGGCTTGGATTGCCGCTCCGGCGCGGGCGCAGCGGCTCGGCGTCGAGGATCGCCGCCGCCTTCGCCGGCTGGCCGAGCGCGAGCAGCGTGCTTGCGGTCGCGATCGCGAGGTTCGGCTCGCCCGGCGCGGCGGCCTGGGCGCGTTCGAGCGCGGCGAGAGCGGCCTGTGCTCGCGGCGTGCCCGAGCGGGCGGCGGCGGAGAGACGCGCCGCGGCTTCGGCATTGCCGGGATCGCGGGCGAGCACCTCGGACAGAAGCCGCTCCGTCTCCTCGCCCTGGCCCTGCATGGCGGCAAGGCGGGCAAGGCCGAGGCGGGCGCGGATGCTGTTGGGGTTGTTCCTGAGCACGCCCTCGAAGGCCGCGCGCGCGCCCGAAAGATCGAGGCGCACGAGGCGGATCGTGCCGTCGATCAGCCCGACGAGCTCGCCGTCCCGCGCCGCCGCCGGCACCTTCTCGAGGGCGGCGGTGGCGGCGGCGAGATCGCCGCGTGCGAGCGCTGCGCCGGCGAGCACCTGGTGCATGTTGGTGAGGGTCGGGTCGAGCCTGAGCGCCGCCTCGGCCGCCTCGGCGGCGCCCGCGGCGTCGCCGGCGGCAAGCCGCGCCGTAGCGAGCCGTGCCTGGAGCGTGGCATTGTTCGGCAGCTGCTCCGCCGCTCTCGCGAAGGCTGCGGCCGCCTCGCGCGGGCGCCCGGCAGCGATGTGCGCGCGCCCGAGCATGTCGAACGCCTCGGCATCGGCCTGGCCGCGCTGGGCGAGCCGCTCCAGCGTGCCGGCGGCCGCGTCGGGTTTGTTCGCGGCCATCTCGATGCTGGCGAGCACCTTCGCCCCGCGCGGGTCCTCGGGCCGCCGGGCGACATAGCGCCGGGCGGCGTCCTCGGCCTGCGCCGCCTGGCCGAGATTCTGCTTCACCACCGCCTGCAGGAGCAGCCCGTCAGGGATGTTGACGAGGTTCGCGCCGAGGCGCTGCAGCACCTCGTCGGCTGCCTGCCATTCCTGCGCGCGGGCATGCAGCATCGCCCTCTGGTAGAGGGCGGGGATGTAGCCGGGCGAGGTGCGGAGAGCGGCCTCGACATCGGCGCGCGCCTCGGCGTCCTGGTTGAGGCGGAGATAGGCATCCGCCCGGCGGGTGCGGGCGATCACATTGCCCGGCATGCTGGCGAGCAGTTTCGTGAAGGTGTCGATCGCGCCGCGCACCTCGCCGCGCTCGAACTGCAGGCTGCCCTTGCGCAGGAGCGCTTCGATGTTGCCGGGCTCGGCGGCGAGCGCACGGTCGACCGCCGCCTCGGCTTCCTGGCGGTTGCCGTCGACGAGCGCGAGCTGGGCGGCGGCGAGCTGTGCCGCGGCCGACTGCGGCGCCGCCCGCACGGCGGCGGCGATCGAGGCGCGGGCGTCGTCGCGCCGCTCGAGCGCGAGCTGGGCGAGGCCGCGCCCGGCGAGGATCTGCGCCGCAACCGCGGCAGGTGTCCCCGCATCGGGCGGGGGGAAGTCGCGCAGCAGCGGCTCGAACCGGCGCTGCATGAGATAGGCGCGGATCAGCAGCCCGGTGCCGGCTGCCCGGTCGAAGCCGAGCTCGAGCGCCGCCCGCGCCTCCTTTTCGGCGGTGTCGCCGTCGCCGAGGTCGAGGCTCGCCGCGGCGAGGGCGGCGCGGGCTTCGGCCGAGTTCGGATTGCGGCGCACCTCGTTGCGCAACTCGATCTGCGCGGCGCGGAGGTCGCCGCGCGCCTGGGCGGCACGGGCGCGCTCCATCGAGGCCTCGGCCGGCCATGCCGCGAGCATGAGCGCCGCCGCGGCGGCGAGGATGGCCGGCCGGAAGCGGCTGCGGCGCGGCACGGCGGGGCCTCGGAATGGAATCGGCATCGGATATCCTCCGCTACACGGCGTCGGCCGCCGCTTCGGGCGAGGCCTCGTCGGGCCCCGCGCGGCCGCCGGAGAGGCCGTGGGTTTCAAGCAGACCATAGAGGGTGGGGCGGCTGATACCGAGCAGCTTGGCCGCCGCGGCGACATTGCCGCCGGCATGGGCGAGGGCGCGCTCGATCGTCTCCCGCTCCGCCCGAAGCCGCGCCGCCCTGAGGTCGAACTCGGCCGGCGTCGTCACGGGGCGCGCCGCCGCCTCAGGGGCGGCGAGCTCGAGATCCGCGGCTGTCACGAGCGGGCCGTCCGCCATCAGCGCGGCGCGGCGGACGCGGTTCTGCAGCTCGCGCACATTGCCCGGCCAGGAATGGGCGGCGATCGCGGCCGTGGCGGTGGCGTCGAAGCCGCGCGTCTTCCGGCCGAGGCTCAGGCTCTCGCGGGCGAGGAACCAGCGGGCGAGCAGGAGCGCGTCCTCGCCGCGCTCGCGCAAGGGGGGGATGCGCACGGTCACGCCGTTGAGGCGGTAGAGCAGGTCGCCACGGAACCGCCCTTGGGCGGCGTATTCCTCGAGCGGCTGGTTGGTCGCCGAGACGATGCGCACGTCGACGCGGATCGGGGTTCGGCCGCCGATCCGCTCGAAGGTCTGGTCCTGCAAAAAGCGCAGGAGCTTGGCCTGAAGCGAGGCCGGCAGGTCACCGATCTCGTCGAGGAACAGCGTCCCCCCGTTCGCCGCCTCGATCTTGCCCGGGACCTGGCGCACCGCGCCGGTGAAGGCGCCCTTCTCGTGGCCGAAGAGCTCGCTCTCGAGCAGTGTTTCGGGGATCGCGGCGCAGTTGAGCGCGACGAACTCCTTTTTCGCCCGCGGGCCCATCTCGTGCAGGGCGCGGGCGAGCGCCTCCTTGCCCGTGCCGCTCTCGCCGAGCAAGAGCACCGGCACCGAGACGGCGGCGAGACGCTCGATGGTGCGGCAGACCTTCAGCATCGCCTCGTCGGCGGTGATGATGTCGCGCACCGGCGAGGGGCGCGGCGCGGCGGCGAGGCGGAGGTTCTCCTCCTCGAGCTCGCGCAGACGCAGTGCACGGTCGAGCACCGTGCGCAGCATCGCAAGGTCGGCGGGCTTGGGGCAGAAATCATAGGCGCCGAGCGCGATCGCGCGCAGCGCGTTCTCGCGCTGGTCCTGCCCGGAGGAGACGATCACCGGCAGCATCGGCGCGATCCGCCTGAGCGCCTCGAGCGTGGCGAAGCCTTCGGCCACACCCTCGGGGTCGGGCGGCAGGCCGAGATCGAGCAGAGCGACCGAGGGCTCCTCCCGCCGGGCGACGGCTTCGGCCTCGGCGCGGTCATGGGCGATCAGCACCCGCCAGCCGGAGAAGCTCCAGCGGTACTGGGCGCAGAGCGCGGGATCGTCCTCGATGACCAGAAGCTTCGGTCTGCTCATGCGTGTCGCCTTGCTTCCGCCCGCCCCGGTTCTTCCAGAGGTCCGGGGGGCGTGTCACGCACGATCGGCAGCACGAGCCGCATCGTCGTGCCGGCGCCCGGGCGCGTGAGCACGGAGAGGTCGCCGCCCGCCTCGCGCAGGAGCTCGCGCGCCTGCCAGGCCCCGATCCCGCTGCCCTGAGGCTTGGAGGTGGAGAGCGGCCGGAACAGCCTGTCGCGGACGAACTCGGCCGTCATGCCGGGGCCCCGGTCGGTGATGTCGATCACGATCGTATCGGCCTCGCGGCGTGCGGCGACGGTGACGGGCACGCCCGGCGCGGAGGCTTCGATCGCATTGTCGAGAAGGTGGGTTACCGCGGCGTCAAGGCTCGCGGGGCTGATCGCCACCTCGCCGATCGGGCGATCGGGAAGGTCGAGCTCGACCGGGTGGCGTCGCTGCCGCGCGATCGCGGCAAGCCGCGCGAGCGGCTCGAGCCGCACCGCCCCGGCGTGCCCGGTTCCGCCGGACCGGCCGGCCGCCTCGACCGACGACTCCGGCTCCGGTTGCCTGAGCCGGGCGATCAGCGCGTTGATCCGATCCGCCGCGGCGCGGACGGTCAGCAGCATGTCGCGTTGGAACTCCGGGTCGGCGATGTTCTCCTCGGCGTTGGCGAGCAAGAGCGAGAGCTGGCTCGACACCGTCTTGACGTCATGGGCGACGAAGGCGAAGCGCTTGGCATAGTCCTGCAGCTGCCGCTGGTCGACCAGCCGCTCGGCGGCGCGTCGTTCGGCGAGGAACATCGCCACCTCCCGCCCAAGCGTCCGCAGCAGATCGTAGGTCTCGACATCGAGCGGGAAGGGCGCCCGCGGCCGGCTGAGCAGCACCGCCCCCACCAGCCCCTCGCGGTGATGCCAGAGCGGCACGGCGAGCCAGAGGCGGCCGAACGCGGCCTCGAGATCCTCTGGCGCGGCGGGCGCCCCGCTCTCGGGAGCGAAGGTGGCGACCCAGGTGCCGCCGCGCAGCGCCTGGATCAGCGGATGGTCCGGCGGAAGGGCAAGATCGGCCGCCTCGCGCATGTTCCAGGAGCCGCCCCAGCGGTAGCGGATCGGCACCTTCGCCCCGGCTGCCTCGCGCTCAAGCGGATCGCGCAACAGCAGCACCCCGCCCGGGCTGTCCGCGGGGTCGGCGATCGCGCGGATCGCCCGTACCGGAGCGTCGGCCTCGGTCTCACCGGAGGAGAGGGTGGCGACGCAGCGCAGCCACTCGCGGCGATAGTCGTAGCGGGCGGCGAAGAAGTGGTCGATCACGAGGCGGCGCAGCCGCGACCGCGCCGACTGCGACGCCCCAACGACCGCGAGCGCCATCACCAGCGCGGCGCCGAGGCTGATCTGCGCGGCACGGCCCCAATCCGCGCCGAGCTGGCGAAGCACCTCGCCGGCGATGCCGATGCCGAGCAGGAAGGTGCCGGCGACGATCAGGGTCGCACTGTGGAAGGCGACCTCGCGCGAGAGCTGCAGCGGCCGCCGCAGGCGTCGCGACCGGCCGGCGGCGATCGCAAACAGCGGCATCGCCAGCCCCGTCAGCACCGCCCGGGCGTCGAGCATCGCCGGGGAGAAGCTGTGCGCGAGCACCGCGTCGGCGTAGAGCAGGATATCGAGGATCGCCAGGGTGGCGACGGCAATGCAGGGCAGGTTGACGTGCCAGCGCGCCGCCTCGTCGGCATTGCGGTAGAGGTTTTCGGCGAGCAGCACGGTCACAATCGCAAGCCCGAGCCGGGCAAGCAGGGCGGGCGAGCCGAGCGAGGGCAGCACGATCGCATCCGTCACGCCCGGGATCATCGCGGCGAGGCCGAGCAGGGCGAGCGCGGCGCCGGCAAGGCCGAAGCGCAGCACCGGGCCAAAGATGCGCGCCCCGCCGGCACGTCGGTAGAGCGCGAGCAGGAGGGCGAACCAGACGAGCGAGCGCAGCGTCTCCGCCGCTCCGGCGATGCCGTCGAGTGGCCGATCGGGGAAGGCGGCGACGGCGGCAAGCCACAGCCCGGCGGCGGCCGCAGCAGAGGCGAGCCAGGCTGCGGCGCCGCTCCGGCGGCCGAGAAGCAGGATCACCACCGCCGAGGCGGCGCAGACCAGGGCAACCGCGGCGAAGAGTCCGGAGGAGGCGAGAGCGGTCACCTGCGCTGCCGCGGCGGCCGCGCCGGCTACCGCGATCCTTCCTGGAACAGGACCACCCGCACGGTCGCGATCAGAATCAGGAGGTCGAGGAACAGGCTCCTGTGCTTCACGTAGTAGAGGTCGTAGGCGAGCTTCATCCGCGCGTCCTCGACCGAGGCGCCGTAGGGATAGTTCACCTGCGCCCAGCCGGTGATTCCGGGGCGGACGACGGAACGATCATTGTAGTGGGGGATGACGCGGGCGAGCTGCTCGACGAAGGCCGGCCGCTCGGGGCGCGGCCCCACAAGCGCCATGTCGCCGCGGAGCACGTTGATCGCCTGCGGGATCTCGTCGATTCGCGTCAGCCGGATGAAGCGGCCGACCCGGGTGACACGGTCATCGCGCTGGCTTGCCCAGCGCGGCATGCCGGCGGCTTCGGCATCGCAGCGCATCGAGCGGAACTTGTAGAGGGTGAAGACGCGCCCGCCCTTGCCGACGCGCTCCTGCCGGTAGAACACGGGGCCTGGGCTGTCGAGCTTGATCGCGAGCGCGGTCAAAAGGAGCAGCGGCAGGGTGAAGAGAAGCAGGGCGAGGCTTCCGGCGATGTCGATGCCGCGTCTTAGAGCCTCCTGCAGCCGCGTGCCCCGCCGCTCGGACAGCGTCTGGAGCCAGTCCGGGGGGAGGAGGGAGAGGTCGACGCGGTTCGTCTGCTGCTCCTCGAACTCCGCGGTACTCAGGAGGCGTACGCCAGAGCGTCGCCAGGCCTCGCGCCGTTCGGCCGGCACCAGCGCCGGGTCATCGGCGACCACGGTCCGGATCCGCGCCGTGCGCAGCGCCTCGGCCGAGAAGTCGGGCCCCGCGAGGGCTGCCGGCTCGGCCGTCAGCGCCACCTCGAACGGTTCCTCGATCCGCCCGGTCAGGTCATGTCCTCCCACGCCCACGAGGGCGATGCGATGGCGGAGCATGCCCTGTCGCGTTGCGGCGGCGAAGGTGAAGTGGGTCGCGACCATCGCCGTGACGAGGCCGGCGAGCACGACCGCGAGCGCGTTCCAGCGTTCGACCCCCTCGAGGCTCGGGGCGAGCAGGGCGAGGGCGACCTGGGCGATCAGGAACAGGAGCACTGCGGCGACGGCGCAGCCGAGGACGAGCCGGCCGAGACGGCGCCAGACATCAGGCTGGTAGAGCCCGCTGGCGGCGGCGGCGAGGCCGGCCGAGAGCGCGAGCACGGACACGAGCGCAAACCCCTTGCCGAGGGTGAGGTCCGGGATGGCGCGCTCGAGACCGAAGCGCAGCACGGCGCAGATGGTGAGGAAGCTGACGACCGTTTCGGTGAGATAGAGCAGAAGCGTGTGCGACCGCACGCTGTGGCCGAACAGCCTGGTCATGACTGTGCCCCCTGCCGAGGGTGTCCTTGGCGTTCCTGCCCCCCACGGGCTGGAATGCGCCCCCGATCGATGTGCGACGCCGTCATTTAAACACAGATCGGGCCAGGGATGTCCATCCCAAAATTAGATACTCGTTAAACTATTTTTGTCTTCCGCGCCGAGAGCGCAGCGCGCGCCGTTAAGCCCCTCTTTCCGCGCGCGTGCCATCATCAGCCTGTCATGGTTCGAAAACAGGGCACGAGGCGAAAGGATCGCCTGGCTCCCGGCGGTCTGCGACCTTTGCAGCCCCGTATGGACGTGCTATGAAGAAAATCACTCGACGTAGCACGCTTGGCGAGCGCTGTCTCAAAAAGATGTCTTGGTCGGTTTTCCGCGTTGGAGGCGAAGCCCGTCATTGATATGAACACACATACTGGCCGGACGTCACCGCGCACGGCATTCGGGCGACGGCACGACCTCGTCACCGCACGGAGCAGGATATCCGGGCAAGGGGCGGATCGGCCGGTGCCCTCGCGGGCAGGCAACACCGCAACCGAGACCGACGCGATGATCACGCCCATGACGGACAGGCTCGTGACGGACAGACCGGCAACCGACAGGCGAACAGGGGAAGCCCAAGGGGGGCGCTTGCGACGCGGGGCCGCAGCGCTCGGGCTTGCGGCCCTGCTCGCTGCCTGCGGCGCGTCCACACCGGCCCCACCCCCCACGCTGCCGCCGCTCGGCCGTGCCCCGGACTATGTGATCGGTCCGAACGACACGCTCCGGATCGACGTCTACCGCATGCCCGAGCTGTCCGCCGCGCTGCCGGTACGGCCGGACGGGCGCCTCTCCCTGCCGCTCGTGCCCGACATCGAGGCCGCCGGCAAGACCCCGACCGAGCTCGCCAAGGATATCGAGCAGCGCCTTAGGGCCTATGTCCGCGACCCGATCGTGTCGGTCATGGTCACGTCCTTCTCGGGCATGCCGGGGCGGCAGGTTCGGATCGTCGGCGAGGCGGCGCAGCCGCTGACCATCCCCTATGTCGAGGGGATGACCGTGCTCGACGTGGTGATCCGCGCCGGGGGGCTGACCCGCTATGCCGCGGGCAACCGCGCCGAGATCGTCCGGCGCGAGAGCCCCGATGCGCCGCCGCAGGTGATCCGCGTTCGGCTCGACGACCTGATCCGCGACGGCGACATCAGCCAGGACGTGCAGATGCGCCCGGGCGACACGCTGATCATCCCGCAGGGCTGGTTCTAGGGTCGCGGCGGGCGGAAGGCAGGGGCGGATGAACCTCCAGGCACTTGCGCAGCGCTACGCCTCTGCCGGCTGGCGGCACCGCTGGAAGGCGCTCGCGCTCGCCTGGCTGGTCTGCCTGCCCGGCTGGGCGGCCGTCTACTCGCTGCCGAGCACCTACACGGTGAACGCGCAGATCTATGCCGACCCGGAGGCGCTGCTGAACACGCTCCTGCGCGGTCTTGCGGTCGATTCGTCGCCGGCGCGCCAGGTCGAGATCCTGCAGCGGACGCTGCTCTCCCGCCCCAATCTCGAGCGGGTGATCGCCCGCACCGATCTCGACCAGCGCGTGCACGACGTCGCAAGCCGCGAGCGGCTGATCGAGAGCCTTGGCAAGGACATCAAGATCACGTCGCAGACCCGCCAGCTCTTCCGGATCGAGTACAGAGACCACGATCCGCGCATCGCCCATGCGGTGGTGCAGTCGGTGGTGAACCAGTTCCTCGAGGCCGCGGCCAGCAACGACCGCCAGCAGATGCAGCAGGCGCGCGCCTTTGTGAACCAGCAGATCGCCGCCTACGAGGCGCAGCTTCGCCAGGCCGAGACGCGACGCGCCGAGTTCACCGCCCGCTATGTCGACATCCTGCCCTCCGCGCAGTTGGGCGGGATCTCGCGCCTCGAGCAGTCGCGCCAGCGGCTTGCCGATCTCCGCGGCCAGCTCCAGGACGCGACGCTGCGGCGCGATTCGCTGCGCCAGCAGCTCGCCGAGACGCCGCCGACCCTCGCCCAGGCCCAGGCGGCGGCGGGCATCAACCCGCAGCTCGCCGAAGCCGAGCGGCAGCTGCGCGAGCTCAGGCTGCGCCTGACCGACCAGCACCCGGCCGTGATCCAGCAGCGCGCGATCATCGCCGAGCTCCGCGCCTCCGGTGGCGGGGCGACGCCGCGCCAGCAGGGCGGCGGCACGGCCGTCGCCCGGGGCGGGCCGCCGAACCCGGTCTACGAGCAGATACGCCTGCGCCTCGTCGACCAGGACGCAGCGATCGCCTCGCTCGAACGCCAGGTGCGTGATGCCGAGGCCGCGACCGAGGAGCTCGAGCGAATCGCCCGCGCCGCCCCGCACGTGCAGGCTGAGCTGCAAAACCTCAACCGAGACTACGAGATCATTCGCAAGAACTATGAGGAGCTGCTCGCCCGGCGGGAAGCCCTCGAGCTTGCCGGCGCGGCGCGAAACGAGGGCGACCGACTGCGGATCGAGGTGGTCGAGCCGCCGGTCCTGCCGACGGTGCCGACCGGCCCGAAGCGGGAGCTGTTCGCGATGGGCGTGCTCGTCGCCGGGCTCGGCGCAGGGGCGGTGCTCGTCTTCCTGCTGATCCAGCTCGACCGCGGCTTCTACACGATCCATGACCTCCGGGCGCTCGGCCTGCCGGTGCTCGGCGGCATTTCCTCCGCGATCCCGCCGCGGCGGCAGGTGGCCGGGGCGGTGGTCTTCGCAGGCGGCCTTCTGTTGCTCTTCGCCACCTTCGGCGCCGTGCTCGCCGGCGGGCCGACCCTGGTGGCACGGATGCCCGAGCTTGTGGCGAGGTTCGTGACATGAACGCGCCCCCGGGCTCCCGCGCCCATCTCGTCGAGCGTGCCGTCGCGGCCATGTCGGGGCGGGCTTCGGCCCCGCCGGAGACGCTCGCCCCCTCTCCTCCTCCCCCTCCCCCGCCGCCGACCGGGTCGGGGCCCGACCCTCGGCCCCGCCCCTCCCAGCCCCCCCTTCCCGAGATCAGCCTCGAGACTCTCGCTGCCGCCGGGCTCGTGGTGGCGCCGGTCGGCACCATACGATCGCGCCTGTCCGAAGAGATCGCGGTCGTCCAGCACAGCGTTCTGCGCACGGTGAAGGCGACTCGGGCGACCGACGGCCGCTGCCCGCGACTCGTGCTCGTCACTAGCGCTCGGCCAGGCGAGGGCAAGACCTTCGTGTCGCTGAACCTCGCCGCAAGCCTCGCCAACAGCGGCACCAAGCCGGTCCTGCTCATCGACGTCGATGGCAAGCAGGGGTCGATCAGCCAACTTCTCGGCCAGGAGAACACGCCGGGCCTGCGCATGCTCGCCGCGGACCCGACCCGCCAGGCCGCCACCATGCTCGTGCCGACCGCGGTGAAGCGGCTCTCCTTCCTCAGTTTCGGCCCACTGCCCGAGGGGATGACCGGGCTGCCGCCGGGCCAGCTCGTGATGGCGGCGTTGCTTCGGCTCGCCGCCGCCCTGCCCGAGCACCTGATCATCCTCGACACGCCACCCTGCCTCTCGACCTCCGACCCTGGCGCGCTCGCGCCGATCGCCGGACAGGTGCTGATGGTGGTCGAGGCGGAGCGGACGCAGCGAAGCGAGGTTGAGGCCGCGCTCGATATGGTAGATTCTTGTCCGACCCTCCAGCTTGTTCTCAACCGTGCGGTGCTGACGGCCAATGACACGTTCGGTGCCTATGGTGGCTACGGCGCCTACGGGGCGTATTCGGACAGATAGGACCGAACCGACCTACTTCCGCCAGATTTCCTCCGTTTCGCGACCGCTCTCCGCAAGCGTGGTGGTCGCCGCGCTTTTCCTTCCTGTTCCCGCAGCCGCGCAGGTCGAGCAGGCCTCCCCGCCCGCGCCGTCCGGCCCGGGGGCGACCAGAAGCGCGCCGGTCACATCAGGTGTCGGCCTGCCCGGAGCGCCCGGTTCTTGGGGCCCCTTCGCGCCCGGGGCACCGGTGGTGCCGCGCCTGCCCGAATCGCCGGCCGGCGGCGGGCTCGGCAGGGTCTTCGGCGCTGTCCCTCCCGGGCCGCCGGGGGCGCCGGGGCGCGCCATCAGCCTCTCGCCGAGCCTCGGCATCCGGGAGACCTTCAACGACAATATCTTCTTCACGCCGCGCAACCGGCGGTCGGACTGGATCACCACCGTCACGGCCGGGCTCGCGGCCGCGGTGGATACCGCGCGGCTTCAGGGCGGGATGAATCTCAACACCGGCTACAACTACTACGCCAACGCAACCCGGCAGAGCGGGCTGACGCTGAACGGCGCGGGCAATTTCCTGCTCACGGTGATCCCCGATCTCTTCTTCATCTCGGCCTCCGGCAACGCCACCACCCAGCCCTTCGACCAGGCGCTGAACCCGCAGGCGCAGACCCAGACGGACACGGGCAACCTCTTCCGCAGCTACAGCTTCCGGGTCTCTCCCTATGCCGTCTACCGGTTCGGCGGCATCGCCACCGCCTTCACGGGCTATGTGTTCCAGTATGTGGACCAGAACCCGGTCAATCGGCGCAGCACCACCGAAGGCCTCTCCCCGTTCGAGGCGGTGCTGCTGCAGGGCGTGGGCAGCGTCTCGACCTCCTACAGCTCGCACCAGCTCTATGCCGGCGCGCGCACCGGCGAGGACTGGGGCAGGCTTGCGATGCAGGGCACGGTCAGCGGCACCTGGTTCGAGGGAGACGGGCTCTACGAGGGCGCCTACCGGCACCTCGCCCTGCTCGAGACGCGCTATGCCTTCCTGCGCGGCGTCGCCGGGCTCGTCGAGCTCGGCTACGAGCGCCAGCGGTTCAACACCCTGCCGAGGATCGACATCGACGGCCCGGTCTGGGCCGTCGGCGCCCGGCTCACGCCCAATCCCGACAGCCTGATCATCGTCAAATATGGCCGGCGTGACGGGTTCAACTCCTGGCGGCTGAACGGGAACTGGGCCGTCGGGGTGCGCACCACTGTCTTCGCCACCTACCAGGAGACGCTCACCAACGCGGCGCTGACCGCGGGCGACCTGCTCACAACCACCACGCTCGATGCGCTGGGAAACCCGGTCGATGCGCAGACCGGCGCCCCCGTGCTGCCGGGGCTTGCGAGCCAGCTCCTCGGTGCGCCTGGGGCGCTGTTCCGACGCAAGCAGGGCACGGCCGGGATCAGCCAGGTCTGGTCGCGTGACACGATCTCGCTGACCGCCACCTATCTCGACAGCGAGCCCATCGCGACGACCGCCACCACCCCCCGGCGCGTCGCGCTCGAGACCACCTCGATTGGCCTCGCCTGGACGCGCTCGCTGACCCCGCTTACGTCGCTCTCGGTGTTCGGCAGCTATGCGATGAACACCACGCGTGTCACTGCCCCTCCCTCCCCGCGGAGCAACGAGTTCAACAGCATCAACGCCGGCGCCACGATCGCGACCTCGCTCAGCCCAACCCTCGGCGTCGCTTTCACCTACCAAGTGAACTGGCGCGACAATCCCACCGATCTCGGGAGCCAGGTGGACGGCGGCAACGCAATCCAGAATATCTTTACCGCGGGCCTGCGAAAAAGCTTCTGAAGGGCAGAGCCACAGCGGCCGGCCCGAGGAGCCCGTCATGTACGCCGCCTTCTACGGCTTCCAAGAGAACCCGTTCCTGATGACGCCGGACGCGCGCCTGTTCTACGCGTCCACCGTCCACAGCCGGGCCTATGCGCATCTGGTCTACGGGCTCGAGCAGCGCGAGGGCTTCGTCATCGTCACCGGCGAGGTCGGCGCGGGCAAGACCACGCTGATCGAGCGGCTCTGCTCTGAGCTCGATCCCACCGCCTTCGCGGTCGCCCGGATCATGACCACCCAGGTTTCCGGCGATGACCTCCTGCGTCTGGTTGCCGACGGGTTCGGGGTGCCGTCCGAGGGCACCAAGGCGGCGCTGCTCAAGGGCATCACCGACATGCTGAAGAGCGGCGACCGGCTCGGCCGCCGCCACCTCCTGATCGTCGACGAGGCCCAGGCCCTGCCCATGGCCGCGCTCGAGGAGCTGCGCATGCTCTCGAACATCACCGAGGGCGGCCGGGCGCTGTTGCAGGTGATCCTGCTCGGCCAGCCGCAGCTGCGGCGGATCATCGCCAGCCCCGACCTCGACCAGCTCCGCCAGCGCGTACTCGCCTCCTACCATCTCGGCTGCCTCTCGCGCGAGGAGACGCATGCCTATGTCGAGCACCGGCTCCGTGCCGTTGGCTGGACCGGGCGCCCGCATTGGTATCCCGCCGCGCTCGACCTGGTGCACCGCTTCTCGGGCGGCATCCCGCGCCGGATCAACCGCCTCGCCGCACGCGTGCTGCTCGGTGCGGCGCTCGAGGAGGCGGCCGAGATCACGCCCCAGATGGTCGAGACCACCGCGCGCGAGCTCGAGGACGATCTCTCCGCCGGCCTCACGCCCGGCTCCGGCGTGGTCGGGCACGGCCTCGGCGGGACGCACCAGGCCCCCGTCGCCAACGGCTACACCCTGCCCCACCCCGCCGCCGCGGCGATCGACGCCGCCAAGCTTGCCGAACTTACCCATCGCGTCGAGGCGCTCGAGCGCGTCTCCGCCCGGCGCGAGCGGGTGTTCAACCGGCTGATGGACCTCTTCGCGAGCCATGACGGGCGGGTGTCGTGACCGCACAAGGGTCTGCACTGCCTCCGGTCGTCAACGCGATGACCGTCGATGTCGAGGATTGGTTCCAGGTCCAGGCCTTCGCCGGCACGATCGCGCGCGCCGAGTGGGAGAGGCTGCCGCGCCGCGTCGAGGTGAACACCGACCGGATCCTCGAGCTCTTCGCCGCCGCCGGCGTGCGCGCCACTTTCTTCGCCCTCGGCTGGGTGGCAGAGCGTCACCCGGCCCTGATCCGACGGATCGTCGCCGCCGGCCACGAGCTCGCAAGCCACGGGTATGGGCACGAGCTCGTGCATGCGATCGGGCCCGAGCGGTTCCGCGACGATCTCGCCCGCGCCCGCGCCGCGCTCGAGGATGCGGGCGGGGTGCGCGTGCTCGGCTACCGCGCGCCCACCTTCTCGATCGGCCCCGCCACCGCCCCTTGGGCGCATGCGATCCTCGCCGAGACCGGGCATGCCTATTCCTCCTCGGTGTTCCCGGTTCGGCATGATCTCTACGGCGCTCCCGGCGCGCCGCGCGGGCCGCACCGCCCCGACACCTCGGGGGTGGTCGAGCTGCCGATGACGACGGTCCGGGTCGCCGGCCGCACCCTGCCCTGTGCGGGCGGCGGCTGGTTTCGCCTCGTGCCCTATGCCCTGTTCCGCCAGGGGCTCAGGCGCGTGAACACGGCCGAGCGCCGGCCGGGGATCTTCTACTTCCACCCGTGGGAGATCGACCCGGACCAGCCGCGCGTCGCCGCCGCCCCGGCGCTTTCGCGCTTCCGCCACTACACCGGCCTTGCCTCGATGGCGTCGCGCGTGGCGCGTCTTTTGGCCGATTTCGCCTGGGGGCGCATGGACGAGGTGTTCGCCGCCGAGATCGCCGGCAGGCACCTTCCCGCCTAGGCATGAGCGTCGCCATCCGTCTGCTCGCCGAGGCGCCCGCCGGCGCCGGCACCGCCTGGGACCGATTCGTGCACGAGACCGACGCCGCCACCTTCTTCCACAAGGTCGGCTGGGCGCGGGTGATCGAACGCGCCTTCGGCCATGCCACGCACTACGCTTTCGCCGAACAGGACGGCGCCATTGTCGGCGTCCTGCCGCTTGCGCGGATGAAGACGCTGCTGTTCGGCGACCTGCTCGCCTCCACCCCCTTCTGCGTCTATGGCGGGCCGGTGGCGGTGACGGCGGAGGCGGCCCTGGCGCTCACCGGCCATGCCGAGGCGCTGCAGCGCCGTCTCGGCGCGCCGGTGCTCGAGTTCCGCCGGATCGAGGCCGAGGACGAGGGGTTCGTCGGACGCCCGCCGCTGTACTACACGTTCCGCAAGCGGATCGTGATCACCGGCGACGACGTCAAGGACCTCGAGCGGAACATTCCTCGCAAGCAGCGGGCGGAGGTGCGCAAAGGGTTCAAGCGGGGCCTCGTCGCGGTCACCAACGGCGACATCGCCACCCTGCACCGGATCTATTCCGAGAGCGTGCGCAATCTCGGCTCGCCGACCTTCCCCCGACGCTACTTCCAGGCGCTCGCCGACACCTTCCCGGGCGAGCATGACGTGACCACGGTGCTGCACGAGGGCCGGCCCGTCTGTTCGGTTCTGAGCTTCCACTTCCGCGACCAGGTGCTGCCCTACTACGGCGGCGGCACGGTCGCGGCGCGCGCTCTGTCCGCCAACGAGGTGATGTACTGGGAGGTGATGCGGCGCGCGGGCAAGGAGCGGGGCGCGACGCTGTTCGACTTCGGCCGCTCCAAGGCCGGAACGGGGGCCTTCGCCTACAAGAAGAATTTCGGCTTCGAGCCGGAGCAGCTGCACTACTGCTACCGCCTCGCCCCCGGCGCCCGGATCCCCGAGAACAACCCCAACAACCCGAAGTACCGGGCGGTGATCGCGCTGTGGAAGCGGCTGCCGCTTTGGCTTGCCAACCTCCTCGGGCCGCCGCTCGTGCGCGGCCTCGGCTGAACCCGTGCCGCGGCTGCTCTTCCTCGCCCACCGGATCCCCTACCCGCCCGACAAGGGCGAGAAGATCCGCGCCTTCCACATCCTCCGCCACCTCGCCCGGCGCTTCGAGGTCGAGGTCGGGTGTCTAGTCGATGACCCGGCCGATCTCCGACACGTGCCAGCGCTTGCGGCCGAGGTGGCGGCGGTCGAGGCGCACCCGCTGCCGGGAGGCGTCAGGGCCTATCTCCGCGCGCTGTGGCATCTCCGCCCCGGCGGGACGCTGACGCGCGGCTGGTTCCACTCCCCCGCGCTTTCGGCCTGGGTGGCGCGGGGGCTCGCCGCTGGGCGCTGGGAGGCGGTGTTCGTCTATTCCTCCGCCATGGCGCCTTATGTGATGGACGCCCCACGCGTGCCGGCGGCCCAGGTGCGTGTGCTCGACCTCGTCGATGTCGACAGCCAGAAATTTGCCGCCTATGCCGCCGTCCCGTCAGGGCCTCTGGGGGGGCTGATGCGGCGGGTGCACGCGCGCGAGGCCGCCATGCTGCTCGCGCTCGAACGCGCCGCCGCCGCCGCCTTCGACCGGACCTTCCTCGTCTCCGAGGCGGAGGCGGCGCTGTTCCGCGGCCTCGCGCCGGAGGTGGCGGGCCGCGTCGCCGCGCTCGAGAACGGGGTCGATGCCGCCCGCTTCGACCCGACACAGGCCTTTCCCAACCCGCTCCGGCACCCCTCCCCCAACATCGTGTTCACGGGAGCGATGGGCTACCGGCCCAACATCGAGGCGGTGACGTGGTTCGCCGAGGCGGTGTTGCCGCGGCTTGCGGGGCGCCTTCCGCCGGTCGGCTTCCACATCGTGGGCGCCAACCCGGCGCCGGCGGTGCGGGCGCTCGCCTCCCGCCCCGGCGTGGTCGTCACCGGCACGGTGCCGGATGTTCGCCCCTATCTCGCCCACGCCGATCTGGCGGTGGCGCCGCTCCGGATCGCGCGCGGCATCCAGAACAAGGTTCTGGAGGCGATGGCGATGGCTGTGCCGGTGGTGGCGACACCGGAGGCCTTCGAGGGGGTGCGCGCCGAGCCGGGCCGCGACCTCCTCGTGGCCGAGGGGGCGGAGGCCTTCGCCGACGCGGTGGTGTCGGTGCTCTCAGGCCATCACCCGGGGCTTGGCGTGCGCGGCCGCCAGGCGGTCCGGGCGGGGCATGACTGGTCGGCGACGCTCGCACCGCTCGATGAGGTGCTGCCCGGCTGAAACGGAAACGGCGGCCCAAGGGCCGCCGCGCACGGGCCTTCGCCAGGCCGTTCTGCCGCGGCCGCCCCCGCGCGCAGGCCCTCAGCGCCCCGAGCAAGGGGCGAGGGGTCAGGCCGCCTTCGCCTGGTCCACCAGCTCGCGGATCACCCGGCGCGCAAGCCGCTGATAGAGCCCGCCCTGGTAGCGCCAGGTGCCGATGAAATGGATCTGGGCGCTCGCCTCGAGGCTCTCCCGCGCATAGTGGCAGGCGTATTTCGGCCAGGGCAGAACGAAGCCGCCGGGAGCGTTGGCGACGAGGAAGTTGGAGGCGACCTGCTCCGACCCCCACTCCTCCCAGCGCTTGCCGAGCTCCGCCTGCATCCAGGTCGAGAAGGCCTCCGCCGCCGCGCGGCTCGTGGCGCCACGGGCGAAGCCGGTGAAGCCCGCGGAGCCCCGGACATAGAGGCGGCCGATCTCGGGGGGCAGGCGGGCGAGCGCGCGCTCCGCCGCGATCTGCATGTGGGCCGGGTTCATCGCGGCGACGGCCCGGGCGGCTTCGGCGACCGGAACGATGCCGAATTTCGGGTTCGAGCCGAGGGTGAAGGACCGGTTGGCGGCGATCGCCTCCACCACCTCCGGCACCGGGCCGACCGTCAGGATGTCGCTGTCGAGCTGCACCACATAGCCCGAGGCGGAGTGGTCGATGATATGGAGCAGCCTCTCCCACATTCCGCCCCGCGGGCAGGCGCCGGTGTCGATGCCGGTGATCGGGAGGATGGAGAGCCCGCCGACATGGGCGCGCAGCAGGGCGTGATCGGCGGGCGTGAGGCTGCCGTCGTCGAGCACCGTCACCGCCTCGGCCGGCACCTGCCGCAGGAAGGACTTGATGGCGAGGAGGTACATCACCGTGTCTTCGTGCTGGACCATGCTCACGACGGTCACCGGCAGCGGCCCAGGCCGTGTCTGTGGCGTCTTGAGGATGCCGCGGCAAAGCCAAGCGAAATACCTGGCGTTCATCCTGTTACGAAGCATCGACAGCATGTCGTGCAACGGCGAGCGGTTAAGAGGTGAGCTTTTTTGAGAAATTTGATACAAACGGTATGTTCTCGAGGAACCTCCGTCAAGCCTTTTTACGGGGATGGCATTATTTTTCTCGCTGCTCCTCTCCACGGAGGTCAGAGAAAGCCACGGCGGCTTTTTCGGACGCTCCGACTGCGGCCGGCGCCCGCAAAGCGCCGTTCCGCGCCGGCACCGGATGCCCCGATCGGCTGCTGCGATCGAGAGAGCCGAAGCAGGCACCGCGCTGCTTGCGCGGGAGGGCGGCAGCGGGATTTGTCCTGCTTTGATTCCTTCCGGAGTTTTCACCTATGCCGTCGTTCCATCGCGGCGCGTCGATGCCTGAGGAGCGGGGCCGATTGTGAGAAAGACGGACATGAACACGCCGCGCGCGATCGGCATCGCCGACGCAGCTGACAGGGTGCCCGGGCCGGTGCCGGCGCCTGTCCGCTGGCACACCAGCCTCGTTACTCTTGCCCTTGGTCTTGCTGCCTGGGCGAGCCTTTTCACCGAAGAGATCGTCGCTGCTGTCAGCGTCTGGACCAGCTCGACCGCCTACAACCATTGCTGGTTGATCCTGCCGATCGCCGCCTGGCTTGCGTGGCAGCGTCGGGGCAGGCTTGCCGTGCTCGCGCCGGAGCCGGCGCCTCTGTTCGCCCTGCTCGCCCTGCCGGGGGCGATCGCTTGGCTTGCGGCCGAGCGTCTCGGCGTGATGGAGGGGCGTCAGCTCGTGGCGATGGGGCTCCTCTGGGTGCTTGTGCTCGCGGTGCTCGGCTGGCGTGTCTCGCTCGCCTTCGCCGGTCCCCTCGCCTACCTCGTCTTTCTCGTCCCCTTCGGCGGCTTCGCCGTCGCCCCGCTTCAGCACATCACCGCACGGCTGATCGACTGGGGGCTCGACCTCGTGGGCATCACCCACTTCGTCGACGGGCTAATGATCGAGACGCCGGCCGGGCTGTTCCACGTGGCCGAGGCCTGCGCCGGCTTGCGCTTCATCATCGCCGCCCTCGCCTTCGGCGCTCTCTACGCTCTCGTGATCTTCCGCAGCCCCTGGCGGCGTCTCGTGGTGATGGTGCTCGCCCTTGTGGTGCCGATCCTCGCCAATGGCGTGCGCGCCTGGGGGATCATCGTGCTTGCCGAATATCTCGGCAGCGCCGAGGCGGCGGCGGCGGACCACATCGTCTATGGCTGGGGATTCTTCTCGGTCATCATCCTGCTCCTGATCCTTGCCGGGCTGCCTTTCCGCGAGGACGGCACTCCGCCGGCCGCCTCGCGTTTCCCGAGCCGGCCCGGAACGGCCGCGCGGCCGGCGCCGCTCGCTGCCGCCCTCCTTCTTACCGTCGGGCTTAGTGCTGTCGGGCCGGGCACCGCTGCTGCCCTCGCTTGGCGCAGCGGTCCGCCCGAGGAACGGCCGGTGCGACTGATCGCGCCGGAGGGCTGCACTCAGGCGGCTGACGGACTTGGGCTTGCCTGCGAAGGTCTGGCCATCTCCGCCCGCATGCTGGTGTTCTCGCCGACATCGAACTGGCGCGCAGTGAGCGAGGCGCGCTGGCGTCTCGGCAGCCTCGGCACCGACACGGCCGTCGACTTCTCCGTGCCGATCCCGGGCGGCGGTGTCTGGCGCAGCCGGCAGGACGGCGGACGGGCGGCAGCGACAGCCGCATGGCTCGATGGGCGCGTGGTCGGCGATGGGCTCGAGAGCCGGATGGCGCAGGCACGCAACAGTCTCTTCGGCGGTGGCGGACGGCCGGTGTTCGTGGTGATGACAGCCGGCGGGGGAGAGGCGTCGCTTTCGCCCCAGAGGGCGCGCGCCCTCGTCCAGGCGGTTCTTGCGGCGCAGCGGACGCTCGTTGCCGAAGCGGCGGAGCGCTCGAGGGCGAACTGAGGGCTGCCTCCGGGGCGCGCCGCGGCAGTGTCGGAATTCTTTACACTCTTCCTCCGCCGACCCTCCCGTTCGGGTGCAAGTCCTTGGAAAACCAAGGCTGGCATCTTGGTTGCTTGCATCCTCGCGTGAGGCGCAGCGATGTGCCATCGAAGACAGGAAGAAAGGATATGGGAATGCGCACCCTTCGTTCGGTTCTCCTTGCCAGCGCCATGGCCGTCGGCTTCGCCACTGCCGCCGAGGCGGCGCCGATCACGGGCATGATCAACTTCACCGGCGATATCATCTACAACAGCACGACTGCGACCTTTCTCCCCACCACGGTCGTGAATGGGTCCGCAACCGGCAACTTCGCCGGTGTCTTCCCCGCCTTCACGCCGGTGACGTGGTTGATCTCGCCGCTGACTTTCTCCCCGAGCCTCTCGCCGACAGGCCTGATCTGGACTGTGGGCGGCAACACCGCCACGTTCACCGCCAACAGCGGCAGCGGTTCGGTCTCGGGCGCTTCCAATTTTCTGACCTTCACCATGAGTGGCACTCTGACTTTGACCGGCTATGATCCCACCCCTGCCCAAATGGCTATCACCGCGCAGTTCGGCGGGGATGGCGTAACGCCGGTTGCGTGGTCGGGAACTGCTCGCGCCTTGTCCGTGCCCGAGCCCGCCTCGCTCGCGCTGCTCGGCGCCGGCCTCCTGGGCCTCGGCTTCGCCGCTCGCCGCCGTCAGGCAGCCTGACCGGCTCCGCCGGAAGGGGGGCTGACAGCCCGCCGGAGCAAACTGTCGGAATTCTTTACAGAGGGGGCGGCATCCCCAGGGGTGCCGCCTCCTTGCCATTCCGAGACACCTCGCATAGCTATCGAACATCTATCGAACGGCGCTTCTCCTCGCCGTGACCGCCCTGCCCCCGGACAGAGGGGTCCTGACATGCCGCTTCGCTTCTCCTGCCGCCATGCCCTCCTCGGCAGAGGTGAAAGAGGGATCCGCGTCCTTTGCGCCCTCCTCCTCGCCGCCCTCGCCCTGGGCATCGCCTCCGCCCCCCCCGTCGCCGCCGCGACCCTCCGCGTCGGCCCGGGCGAGCGTTTCGCCACCCCCTCCGCCGCCGCCGCCGCCGCGCGACCGGGCGATCGGATCCTGATCCGCCCCGGCACCTACCAAGACTGCGCCGTCTGGCGCACGCCAGACCTCACGATCGAGGCAGAGGGCGGCCCGGTCGTGATCACCGGCCCGGTCTGCCAGGACAAGGCGCTGTTCGTGGTCGCCGCCCCGCGGATCACCATCTCCGGCCTGACCTTCCGCGGCGCGGTCGCCCCGGCCGGGAACGGCGGCGGCATACGCGCCGAGGGGGGCGACCTCACGATCCGCCGCTCCCGCTTCGAGGAGAACGAGACCGGCATCCTCTCCGCCACCAACATCCCCACCGCCACGGTGGTGATCGAGGACAGCGTCTTCCTCCGCAACGGCGCCTGGGACGGCCGCGTCTGCCGCGCCCACAGTCTCTATGTGAACCAGCTCGCCCTGCTCGCGATCCGACGCTCCCGCTTCGAGGCAACCCGCGTCTGCCACCACGTGAAGTCGCGCGCCCTGCGTACCGAGATCACCGACAGCGAGATCCTCGACACGCCCGGCGAGCGGGCGAGCTACCAGGTCGACATCCCCAACGGGGGCGACCTCGTGCTCGCCCGGACGACCATCAGGAAGGGCCCGACCGCGGGCAACCCAAGTGCGGCGGTGGTGATCGGGGCGGAGGGGCGGCTCCATCCGACGCGCGAGCTCAGGATCGAGGCCAACCGCTTCGAGAACCTCCTGCCTCAGAGCACCATCTTCGTCCGCAACCTGACGGAGGCCCCGGCCGCACTCTCCGGCAATCGCCTCTCCGGACAGGTCACCGCGCTGCAGGGGCCGGGGACGGTGCGGTGAGGCGGCGGCGCAGGCGGCGGAGCAACGCCCCCGCCCATTGCCGGCCGAGCGCGGCAAGGCCGAGCGGCGAGAGCGGGTCGGCGAGCACGAGGCCGATCCGCTGCCGGCGCGAGCCGACCCAGAGGCGCTTGTAGGGGTCGTCGCCGCGGCCGAAATCGAGCACCCGCACGCCATCCTCTTCGATCAGGCGCCGGATCATCAGCGCCGTCAGCACGGTTCCGGGAGAGGCCGACCGCTCCGCCTCGTCATGCGCGAGCTTGAGCACCGTCGCCCGGCGCAGCGCCCCGCCTGCCCCCGGCGCATGGTCGAGAATCCAGTACTGGGCGGCGACGGGGCGATCGTCATCCCGCCGGTGCAGAACCCCGATTCGGACAAGCCCCACCGGAGCAGCGGCGCGCAGGAGCGCGGCGTCGAAGCCCGGGACGGGCTCGTGCGGCTTCCAGCTCGCGGCGCGGACCGTCTCGTAGGCGACGATCGCCGCCTCGAGGCCTGGGCCGGGCGCGTCCGCCACCACGAGGCGGAAGCTGCGCTCGGCGCGGGCGAGCTTGCGCCGGATGGTGTTGCGCAGGGCGGGGTCGCGCGCGGCGAGATAGGCCTCCCACCCTTCCCCTTCCGCGAGCGTCTCGTGCCAGTTGCCGGCCTGGGCGAAGGGGGCGGCACGCACACGCCCCGCGCGCAGGCCCGCGAGAAGCGGCGCGAGCAGAGGCTCGTCCGGGTCGAGCAGTTCGAGCGTGACCGGCGCGCCGCCGCGCAACGCCCGGGCGAGCGCGCGGCCGGCTGCGGCGACCCGCTCGGGCGTGGCGCCGGGGGCGACAAGCGGCCGCCAGGCGATGCTGTAGATGGTGGTGAGGCTCGAGAGCCACCCCGACCGGCGGAGGAGTGGGAGGAGAACGACCCGGTCCGGGTCGGTGGCGAACACGGCTTCGGCGCCCGCCGGCAGGGCATGGGTGATCAGGGTCTCGTACCAGAGCCGGGTCGAGAAGAAGATGCCTCGGTCGGGGGAATCGAACAGCGGCGTCGCCCAGTCCGGGAGGGGGGCGCCGACGGGAATCAGGAGTGTCGGGAGGGGGCGCATGCATCCGCATGGTGACGGAAGCGAGACAGAGCCGTGTCGGAAGTCTTTACACTCGCTGGCGCGTCCAGGAAGAATGGTTCCATATCAATGTCTTGAATTTTGGCGCAGATTTTGCATATCGCGTCTGTGCGGGCCGACAACCGACAACATGGCCCGAACTGCCTGACAGCATGCCCGCAGGCTTCGAGGTGTCCTCGGGCCCGGGTGTGATGTGCGACCGATGCCGCCCCTCAACGCCTGAACCCCACTCAGGCCAGGGCGGCGCGAGGGCAGCCCCGGCCTGTCCGGGGCTGCCTTCCTTTTCTCGAACTCCCCCTCCGCAAGCGTGACGACGCTCACCAGCAAGACACGGGCGCCTTCCGGATCCCAAGTCGTCCGGAGCCCGTCACTCGAGTGACTGGAGGGCAACCGCACCCTAATCGGGAGTGGAGCGCGAGGCCGGCCTTCGCCCACCCCTGGCCGGCGGACCGCATCAAGCCGCGAGAAGATCCTCGAGCTCAAGCCGGCGGCAGACCTTCGCGAGATCGAAGTTGTTGGCAAGATCGACCGTCATCAGCCGTTGCGCGTCTTTCTCGATCGGCATGCTGGGCTTGAAGGAGGGGTTGTTGATCCGTGTGCAGTGCCCTTCCTCAAGCGGCTGGCCATCCACAACCACGACGCGGCCGCCGCAGACCTTGTGCCAGTAGTAGATGCCGGTGCCATTGTCCCAGTAGTAGCGCTGACGTCGCTGTCGTTCACGCTCGTCGGTGCAGTTCGGGTGGTCCCAGAACGCTTTCCACCAACCCGCGCCCTTCTCGAACTGGTCCCTGCTGGCGGCGGGTGTCGTGCAGCCGATGAGTTCCCAATACCTTATCCGGCGTCGCAGCAGCATGTTGCGCCAGCCGGGGAAAACCCAGGTCGCCGCCGTCTCGCCGTCCTTCAGGGCCTCGAAGCGGCGGGCCAGAGGCTCGAGCTTCGACCGTCGGACCAGCAAGTCGGAGTGCCAGAACGCCAGGCGGTCCTCGACGAAGAGGAAGGCGAACTCGAGTGGGAAAACCGCATACATCACCGGCAGGTCGATGCCGCGGTTGAAGTCGATCAGGATCGCATCCTTAACGAGATGCCGTGGCGGACCGACCCTCGGGTCGAACCCGACTACCGGGGTCCAGCCGATGCTGGCGACCAGACGCTGCTGCACCAGCGACCAGTCGTCGCTGACATGCCAGCACAGCCATGCCCGTTTGATCCCGCGGAGCTGCGCGCGCCATGACTCCGCCGCCGCCATGATCGGCTCGAGCGACAGCCCGCACTGAGCAAATGCCCACCAACTCCCCTGGCCGCAGTTGAACAACAGATCTTTACGCTTTTCCGTCATCATGCCCCCTGGAGGCAGGCACCCGGCCAGGCATCCGCTGTCCTGCCTCGCGTTGGCGAGGGAAGTTTCCCGATGCAGTCGGCGCAGGGAGCCCGCCGGATTTGCCCCTCTGTCGACGGCGACTGGAGGCATATGCCACAGCCGGCACGCCGCCGTAAGCCCGGCGGCCTCAACCCGGGCGGGGGAACAGCATCGCCTCGACGAGAGCGCAGATCGCATGGCCGAGCACCTCGTGCCCCTCTTGGATCCGCGGTGTGGCGTCGGACGGCACGCGCAACAGAATGTCGCAGAGCGGCGCCATCTCACCGCCCCCCTCCCCCGTGAACCCGACGGTCGCGAGGCCGCGCTCCCGCGCCGCGCGGAGCGCGGCGAGCACGTTCGACGAGCGGCCCGAGGTCGAGAGCGCGAACAGCACATCGCCCGGCCGCCCGAGCGCCTCGATCTGGCGTGCGAACAGTCGCTCATAGCCGTAATCGTTGCCGATCGCGGTCAGGGTCGAGCTGTCCGTGGTGAGCGCGATCGCGGCGAGCCCCGGACGGTCGTGCTGGAAGCGCCCGACGAGCTCGCCTGCCCAGTGCTGGGCGTCGGCGGCCGAACCGCCATTGCCGCAGATCAGGAGCTTGCCGCCGGCCCTCAGCGCCGCCGCTACCCGCTCCGCCGCCGCGGCGGCAGCGGCGCAGAGTTCGGCGTCCTCCGCCATGCGGGCGAGCAGGCCGGCGGCCGCACGCAGGCTCTCGACGACCACCTTCCCGCCTTCCATGCGGCCTTCTCCCCGAAACTGCGGCAGGGTCACATAGCCGCCCGCGCCGACGCCGTTAACCCCTCGCTCCCGGCCCCGCTTGGCCGAGCAGCCCGGCTTGGCGCGCCCGCTCCACCAGAGCCTTGAGGGAGGACGGCGCCCAGGCGGGGCCGCCCCGCGGCGGGGTGACGCCGAGGCGCAAGAGCTCCGCGCCGAGCGCCGCCAGGGTCGCCTCCGGCCGGCCGCGCAGGATGGCCGCCACCATCTCCATCGCCCGCTGCCGCGCCGGAGCGGGACGCGTCGGGCGCGGGGGGGAGCGCCCGAGCACGCGCGGCTCAAGGAGGCCCTCGGCGACGAACAGCCGGGCAAGGCGCTGCAGCCGCGCCGCGCTGCAGCGCTGCGCTGCGGGCGGATGCGACGCCGCGATCTGGGCTGCGACCGCGCGCCAGGACAGCTCCGGGCGCAGCCGACGCACCGCGCCGATCCACGCTTCGGCGCGGGGGATCTCGCGCGCGAGCACCGCGGCGCGCCGCGCCGCCGCAAGGCGGGCGAGCGCCTCCGGCTCGCGGGCCCGAAGCTTCGGGTTGCCCCCTACCCTGCCCTGCCGACGCGCCGCGGCAAGGCCCGCAAGCGTCCGTTCGCGGATGAGCGCCCGTTCGAACTCGGCGACCGCGCCGAGAATCTGCAGCACCAGCGTGCCCGAGGGGCCGGCGGTGTCGATCGGGTCGCCGAGCGAGCGGAACCCGGCCCCGCGCCCTTTGAGCCTCCCGATCACCTCGAGCAGATGGGCGAGCGACCGTGCCAGCCGGTCGATCCGCGTCACGACGAGGGTGTCGCCGGGGCCGAGCCGGGCGAGCAGGGCGGCGAGCGCCGGCCGTCCCCTGTCGCCGCCGGAGGCGGTCTCCTCGACGATCTCGGCACAGCCGGCGGCGGCAAGGGCGGCCCTCTGGGCGCCGAGATCCTGCCCGCCGGTGGAGACGCGCGCGTAGCCGATCAGGCGCATCCGGTCCGCTGCCGTGGTTTCCCGGCGCCAGGAAAACGTGGTTTCAGCCCAAACATCTGGATAACAAACGATCGTTTGGGCCGTTTCTGTCAACGGAAAGCGCCCGGGCGGGCGCTCCGGAGCGACGGGGCTTCGGCGCTCCTTCTCCGGCTTTCCCGATTTCCGGCTTGCATGGTGTGCGTTTCTGCGGCTTTCCTTTTCGCGGTGTTTCCCGATTCGTCTCGCCGGCCAAGGAGGCGCCTGCATGGCCATCATCACCTTCGCCCAGGTCAAGGGCGGCAGCGGCAAGACGACGCTCGCCAAATGCATGGTCGCCGAGCTCGTCGCCCGCGGCGGCTCGGTCGCCGCGCTCGACCTCGACCCGAACCGGCCGCTCGCCCGGTTCTTCGCCCGGATCCCAGAACTCGGTGGCGTCGAGGTCGCCTCCCCCGACCCGCAACGCCGGGTCTCGATGCTGGTGCGCGACCTCTCCGCGCGACACGGCAATGTTGTGATCGACCTGATGGGGGCGGCGACCAACGACACGCAAGTCGCGCTCGCCCTGTCCGACCTCGTCGTCGTGCCGTCGCAGATGAGCGAGGACGACTTCCGCGGCGGCATCGAGACCTGGCGCCAGATCGAGGAGGCGGAGGCGGTGGCAAGACGGCCGATCGCGCGCGCGGTGCTTCTGGTGCGCACCGCCTCGGGCGCCGTCCGCCCGCGGGTCGAGGCCTTCCTGCGCGAGGCCTATACCCGCGAGGGAGCGCATGTGCTCACCGCCGCCTTCGGCGAGCGCACGGTCTGGAAGGAGATGAACTACGCCGGCTGGGTGCCGCCTCTGCACGAACGCGACGGCAATGCCGCGGCGAACTTCGCTGCGATCTTCGACGAGCTGATGGCGCTGCTCGCCGCATCGGCGACCCGTTCCGTCGCAGCCGCGTGAGCAGGCGACGCCTTGAGGAGGACCGGACGATGACCGCACCCCGACGCCCCGGCCTGCAGCTTCCCCGTCTCGAGCCAGGCCTTACCGCGCCCACCTCCCCCGACGATCCGCGCTTCGGCCTCGCCGCGAGCCTCGAACGCCCCGAAGCCGTGCGCGAGGCGGTTGCGGCGGGGCGGGTGCGGGCGATCAACGCCGAGACCGGGCTCGAGCTGATCGCCGCGCGCGCGCCGGCGCCGAAGCCTGCGTCGCGGCGCACCGCACCTGAGGTCGCGCTGTCGACCAAGGTGCCGGACTACGTGCTGCGCCAGCTGAGGCGCCGCTATGCCGAGAGCGGCATCACCATCCGCAACCAGGTCCTGTTCGCGCTGCGCCTCGCCGGCGTGGAGGTGCGCGATGAGGACCTACACGACGAGCGCCGGCGCGGGCGCGGATAGGCGGAAAGCAGGTAAGCGCGAAAACTGGACAACAGGAAAACCTGTTTTCGGGAAAACTGGAAAACGGGGTCTCTTGACAAGGTTTGGCCGGCATAATCGGAGCCGTCGGCAGAGAGGGAACGGCCGGCATGCCGCCAAAGAGCGGATGGGCGCGCCGCCGCGCGAGAGAGGGCGACTCGGGACGCCGCGGGGCCGACTCCGTCACCGCCCCGAAAGTGGACTCTACTGACGCCGGTCGCGTCCGGCGGCCTCGGGGTCGACCGATCTTATCCACAACGGAGGCGAGATATCCCGAGGACTCTGCTGACGCCTGGAGGGGACTCTGCTGACGCGACTCCGGGTTATCCAGAGGACTCTGCTGACGACTCAAATAGCTTGAACAAATAGCCTTCCGAATAGCCCCGTCAGTAAAGTCCACCCTTGCGCAGCCGTGCCGTTCCGCGGTCATCTGCCGGCCCATGGGCGAAGTGCACCGGCTGATCCGCGAACACGGCGTCGAGGGGGCGAAGGCGCGCGCCGTCACGAAAAGCGACCGTCAGGCGATCGAGGCCGCGGCAAGCCTGCTCGGCGAGGAAGAAAGCAGGCTCGGGATCACCCATGCCGGCTTCGCGATGACCTCGCTGCCGCACAAGCGCATCGAGGAGACGCTCTGGCGCAGGGAAGGCTACCGCACCACCCTGCTCGTGGAATCGGGCCGTGACCGGCGCGGCAACCTGATCGGCGTTCCCTACGGCTCCTTCGCCCGCCTGATCCTGCTCTATCTGCAGACGGAAGCGGTGCGGACCGGCTCGCCAGAAGTCGAGCTCGGCCGGTCGATGAAGTCGTGGATGGGGCGGATGTCGCTGACCACGGGCGGGCGCACCTACCAGCTCGTGACCGAGCAGGCGCGGCGAATCTCGGCCTGCCGGCTCACCTTCTTCACGGAACGGAACGGCGGCGAGCTGCGCCACAACGGCGCCTTCGTGCAAGACGCGATCTCCTTCGCGGGCGTGATCGACGACAGCGATCAGCCCTCGCTCTGGCAGGATCGGGTCCGCCTCGACGAAGGGTTCTGGCGGTCGCTCAAGGAGCATCCCGTGCCGGTACGGGAGGAGGCGATCCGCGCGATCAGCACCCGAAGCCTCGCGATCGACGTCTATATCTGGCTTGCCTATCGGCTGCATGCGCTCACCAAGCCGACGGTGGTGAGCTGGTCGGCCATACACGGCCAGTTCGGCGCCGGCTTCAAGCATGCGCGGCAGATCAAGCCGACCTTCCTCGAGGCCCTGAAGCTCGCCCTTGCGGTCTATCCGGAGGCCCAGGTCGAGGCTGACCAGTCGGGCGTGACCCTCCATCCGTCGAGCCCTGCGGTGCCGCGGCACGAGGCGCGACGCCTCGGCCTCATCTGAGGGGAGAGGGTAGGGCGCGCGACCGTAGAGTGGACTCTACTGACGCCCCCGGGAGAGGAGCCGAGCGACGGGGACCGACACGCCGCCCTCAACCGTCACGCAGTCGGTAGACGAGGATCCCCAGCCACTCGCGGAGCATGAACCAGCTCTCGGCGAGATGGTCCGGCCGCGGCAGCCAGTCGGCGGCCCGCCCGTCCGGTACCCGGCCGATCCGCACAGGTGCAGGCAGCGCGACGAGACCTTCACGTGCGAAGGCCTCGAGGCTGCGCGGCATGTGCCAGGCATGGGTCACCACATAAGCGGCGGCGATGCCGTCGCGCTTGAGGAGGGCGGCACTGTGGCGCGCGTTCCCGGCCGTGTCGCGCGCTTCCCGCTCGACCCAGCGCGGGGCGATGCCGAAGAGCCGCTCCATCGCCTCCGCCATCGCTTCGGCGATCGGCGGGTCGTCAGGAGAAAGCGGGCCGCCCGTCACGAGGACCGGCAGCCCGGTGCGACGGGCGACCATGGCGGCCGCGGCCAGGCGCTCGAGCGAGAGCGGGCCCGGGGAGAGGGTTCCATCGGCATGCCGGGCCGCTTCCGCGGAAAGGACCACGATCGCGCCTAGGGGGGGCGGCTCCGCCCCCGCCGCGCCATCGGCCATGGCATGGCGTTCGAGGCTTGCCCGAAGCGTGCCCGAAGCGAAGGGGGTGGCAAGGAGGAGGAGGCCCGTCATCGCGGCGGCGATCATGAGCCTCGCGGCATTCCATCGCCGGGCCGCGGCCGAGGCGACGAGAGCGAGCAGGACAAGCAGAAGGGGAGGGAGGAGAAGCGCGGTCGCGAGCACCTGTGGCGACATGCTAGCGTGGCCTCCGCGGGGCGGTCAGGAGCCTTGGGTCCGGGGATGCGTGGCGCGAGGGGCGATCGCCGATGATGGCGTGAGGTGGGGCGGGTGGCGACGCACCGAACGCCGGAAATCACGCTTACCACATCTCCCGATTTCGGGACTTTGGCAGAGGAGTGGCGCAGCCTCGAGGCGCGGGCGGGGGAGTTCTCCTTCTTCCAGTCCTGGACCTGGACCGGGTGCCTCGCTGAGGAGCGCTTCGATGCTCCCGTTCTCGTCCGGGCAAGCCTCGGGGGAAGGACGATCGGTCTTGCGCTCTTGAACCGCCGCCGCGGAGCGTTGCATCTCGGCCAAAGCGGGGAAGGGGAGCGCGACGGCATCTACATCGAGCACAACGCGCCGCTGCTCGCCGCCGATGCGCCCCCCGGCCTCGCGGGGCAGATGCTCGCCGCCTGCTGGGACGAGCGAGGAACGCGGCGCCTTGTGCTTCCAGGGGTGCCGGTGTCGCTCGCGGCCGAGGCGGGAGGCCTTGCGCTTGCCGAGAGGCGCCAAGCCGCTCCCTTCGTGGATCTTGCCGCCGTGACCGCCGGGGGAACCGACTTCCTCGGCACCCGAAGCCGAAACACCCGCGCCCAGCTCCGACGCTCGTTGCGGCATTTCGCCAGGGCAGGGCCGGTGACGCTGCGGCGGCCGGAGAGCGATGCGCAAGCGGCCGCCTGGCTTGAGGAGATGATAACGCTGCACGGCGAGGCCTGGCGGCGCCGCGGCCTTCCGGGAGCCTTCGCCGGCGCCTTCATGCGCCGCTTCCATGCCGCGCTTCTGCCCGCCGCACGGGCGCGCGGCGAGGTCGACCTCCTGCGCCTCGAGGCCGGCGACGAGCTCCTCGGAGTCCTCTACAACTTCCGCCATCGCGGCACGGTCTACGCCTACCAGAGCGGGTTCCGCCTGTTCCCCGGCGAGCCGGACGCGCGGCCGGGACTGGTCGCCCATGCGCTCGCGATCGAACAGGCACGGCGTGACGGGCTTGTGCGCTATGACTTCCTTGCCGGGGACGCGCGGTACAAGCGCAGCCTCGCGACCGGGGAGGTGGAGCTCGCCTGGGTCGAGCTCGTGCGGCCAGGGCTCGCGGGGCGTGTCGAGGTCGGCCTGCGCCGGGCGCTTTCGGGCGTGCGTGCGCGTCTGCGCGCCCCTTCCGGCGGCTTCGGGGGCGGCAGCGCATGAAGGACGAGGTCGATTCCGACCGACTGCGCGTCCGGTCTCGTGCCGACAGGTATCGCGCATGCGCGCGATCACGCCATCGCAGCGAAATGCCGGTTTCACGTGGAACCGCAAGGCCCTGGGGGCGCTCCGTGCCGGCGGGAAACAGGCCAGCAACCTAAACGAGTGTGATTAACGTTTTCTTCACCAAAAGATAGAATGACTCATCTCGACGAGAGGGAGTCGAGCGATGAGGCCTGTCCGCCCGCGCCATGGAACCGCGTCCGTCGCCGCGCGTTCGGTCACCCTGGGTGACAGCGCCGGATGGCCCACCCCCTCCGGCATGGCGGACCAGGACGTGTGCGGCGGCGGCTCCGACCGGCTGTCCTGGCCGTTGTCGATCACCGTGATCGGGGGCCTCTCCGGCGCGCTCTGGATCGGCATCGCCTGGCTCGCGCACAGCGCTCTCGGCTGAGCCGCGTCGCCCGCATCTGTCAGCCAGGCGCAAGCCCTGGCCGACCCGCTCTGAGCCACGCGATCACCTCCGCAAGCCCGGCATCGAGAGGCGTCGCCGCAGCGAGGCCGAGCATCGCCCGTGCCTTCGCGGGGGATCCCACCGAGTGGCGTATCTCGCCGCTCCGCGCCGGCAGGTGGCGCACCTCCGGGCGCTGCCCCGCTGGCAGACAGAGCGCGGCGATCGCCGCGGCCAGATCGAGCACCGAGGTGGCGCGGCCAGTGCAGAGGTTCAGCACCGGCGCGGCGGTGCTCGCATGCCGCATCCCAGCGAGCAGACCTGCGACGATGTCGGCGACCGGGATGAAGTCCCGCGTCTGGAAACCGTCCCCGTAGATTGTGAGCGGCTCGCCGGCGACCAGCCGGTCGCAGAAGATCGAGATCACCCCGGAATAGGGCGAGCGCGGGTCCTGCCGTGGGCCGAACACGTTGAAGAACCGAAGCCCAAGCGTGGGCACCCCGTGCACATGCCCCGCCACCCGGGCGTGCAGCTCGCAGCCGAGCTTGTCGACGCCGTAAGCCGAGAGCGGGCGGGGAGGGGCGTCCTCGGTGATCGGCAGAGTCTCCTGCTCGCCATAGACGGCCGCCGAGGAGGCATAGACCACCGGCAGCCCGCCCAAGGCGCGGGCGGCATCGAACACGGCGATGGTGCCGGAAAGGTTCACCCGGTGGGTCGCGAGCCACTCCTGCACCCCGCGCTCCACCGAGGCGATCGCGGCGAGGTGGAAACAGCCGTCCATTCCTGCCATGGCAGAACGGACGGTGCCCGCATCCGCCACGTCACCCACCACGAGCTCGGCGCCCGGGGCGAGGTTGGCGCGGTGTCCCGTGGAGAGGTCGTCGAGAATCCTGACCTGGTCACCGCGGGCGATCAGGGCGGAGGCGAGATGCGAGCCGATGAAGCCGCAGCCACCGGTGACGAGAAAGCGGGCCATGACGGCTCCGGAAGGGCTGGGCCGGGTCAGGCAGTCAAGCGTCTGGGGAGGGGAGCGTTGAGACGTCGTTCAGGATGACAGCGGTATTTTGGCCAGCCGGCCGGTTGATGCGGTACGTCCTTCCCGTCATGGTCCATCTCGCTGCCTTCCTCGCAAAGGGCTGGAAAGCTTGCACATCCTGACCATCGTCGGCACCCGGCCCGAGGCGATCAAGCTCGCGCCCGTGATCCTCGCGCTCGCTCGGACCGAGGCCGTGCGCCAGACGGTCTGCGTCACCGGGCAGCACCGCCAGATGCTCGACCAGGTGCTCGCCGTGTTCGGCCTCAGGCCGGACCACGACCTTGCGATCATGCGCCCCGGCCAGGACCTGACGCATGTGACGACGGCGGTGCTCGAGGGCGTGGGCAGGGTGCTCGACCAGGAGAAGCCCGACTGGGTGATCGTGCAGGGCGACACGACGACCGCCTTTGCCGCCTCGCTTGCCGCGTTCTACCGCCAGATCGACGTCGCCCATGTCGAGGCGGGCTTGCGCACCGGCAACATCTATTCCCCCTGGCCCGAGGAGATGAACCGCAGGCTCACCGGCCAGATCGCGCGGCTTCACTTCCCGCCGACCGAGGCAGCGGCGGCCAATCTCCGCCGCGAGGGGGTGGAGGAGAGCCGGATGCTGGTCACCGGCAACACGGTGATCGACGCGCTGCAGTGGGTTGCCGCCCGGCTCGACGCCGACCCTGTTCTCGCCGCCCGCCTTGCCGAGACCTTCTCCTGGCTCGACCCGACGCGGCGCCTGATCCTCGTCACCGGGCACAGGCGGGAGAATTTCGATGGCGGGCTCGCCCGCGTCTGCGCCGCACTTGCTCAGCTCGCCGCCCGCGGCGACGTCGAGATCGTCTATCCGGTCCACCTCAACCCGACGGTGCAGCAGACGGCGGCCGCGGTGCTCGCCGGCAGCCCGGGCGTGCACCTGATCGAGCCGCAGGACTATCTGCCCTTCGTCTATCTGATGCGCCGGGCGTATCTCATCGTGACGGACTCAGGCGGCATCCAGGAGGAGGCCCCCGGCCTCGGCAAGCCGGTGCTTGTCACCCGCGACACCACCGAGCGGCCCGAAGCGATCGCCGCCGGAACCGCCCGGCTCGTCGGCACGGACACCGCGGCGATCGTCGCCGCGGCGACCGAGCTGCTCGACGATGCCGGGGCTTACGGGCGTATGGCGCAGGCGGCGAATCCGTTCGGCGACGGAAGGGCCGCCGAGCGGATCGTTGCGCGCCTCTCCGCCGAACCCGCAGCCCGACGGGGTGCCAACCGATGAGGGAGCGAAGATGACCCGCTTCAGCCGGAACCGCGGCGAGCCGCACATCGTCCTTCGGCAAGCCGTCGGTGATCCGCGATTGGCTCCGGATCGATCTCCTGGAGCCGATGAGGCTCGCCGACGTCCCGGTTTGATGGAGGGAAACCTCATGGGCGAAGACCGGAGGAAGCAATGAGGGACACTCCCTTTCGTCTGGCCGTCATCGGCACAGGTGCGGCGGCGCGCATCCTTCATGTTCCGGGTGCGTTGGCATCTCCGCATGTGACGATCGCCGCTCTCGTGGACTCCGTTCCGGCGCGCGCCCGACAGCTTGCCCGTAATTTCGGCCTCTCGCCGCTGATCGCCTCTGACATCAACGCCATCGTCGGTGCGGTCGATGGCGCGCTGATCTGCACCCCGAACGAGAGCCATTGCCCGATCGCCGTGGCGCTGCTGGAACGCGGCATTCCGTGCCTGGTCGACAAGCCCTTGGCCACCACCATCGAGGACGGAGAGCGCATGTGCCGTGCCGCGGAGAGCGCCGGCAAGGTGCTCGCCGTCGGCTACACGACTCTCTACCGGGACGAAGTCTGGCTGCTGAAGCAGATCCTCGACGAGCGCCGTTTCGGGCGCGTGCGCCGGTTCCACTTCCAGGAGGGCACCATCGGCGGCTGGGCGCCCGTGTCCGGCTACACGGTCAGCCGAGCCGCCTCGGGAGGCGGTGTGCTGACGGTCGTCGGCGTCCACTTCCTGGACCGCATGCTGTTCTGGTTCGGCTATCCCGACTGGTGCAGCCTGGTCGACGACAGCCAGGGCGGCCCGGAGGCGATGTGCCTCGCACGCGTCCGCTACGGCAGCGGCGCGGACGCTTTCGACGGTACGATCCTCCTGTCGAAGACCTTCACCCTGAAGCCCGGCCTCGTCGTCGAGACCGACCAGGGCCGAATCATCTTCCCGATCGGGACATCCCCCCTCTACTTCGTGCCGCATGACGCCTCCGGTTTCGTCACGATCCTGTCACCAACCGAGCGGCGTTATCCGCTCGAGAAGACGACGGCTCAGCTGCAGATCGAGAACTTCGTCGCTGCGTGCCGCGGCCTGGCACCGCCGATGGCGGATGGACGCCGAGGTCTGCTCGCAGTCAGGCTGCTGGATGAGCTTTACGGGAGGCGGAAGGCCCTCGCCGAACCCTGGCGCGACATCGCCGGAGCCGCCGCATGAAGATCGCACTCTTCGGCGCGACCGGCTTCGTTGGAACGACGCTTGCGGAACGTCTCGGCCGGCGCGCCGATGTCGAGCTTCGGCTGTTCAGTCGCGGCTTCGGCAATGCATGGCGTCTCGCGCGCAGCGGCACGACGCTCGAGACCATCGACGTCCTGAACCCCGCGGACGTCGAGCGGGCCGTGTCGGGCTGCACCCATGTCGTCAACTGCACCCGCGGCGGCCCCGACGTCATGATCAAGGGGCTCGACATTCTTCTGAGGGCCAGCCGCGCGGCCAGGGTTCAGCGCTTCGTGCACCTCAGCAGCGTCGCGGTCTATGGCGAGTCACCACCACCGGAGGCCGCGCACGAAAGCGGGCCTGCGCGGCCGGAGCCCGGGAGCTACGGCGCGGAGAAGCTGCTGCAGGACCAGATGGTGCAGCGGGCGGCGGAGAAGGGCCTCAGCTGCGTCATCCTCTGCCCGCCGAACATCTCGGGCGTTTATTCCAGTTTCGTCTGCAATGTCCTGGCCGACATCAGGGCGGGCTCGTTCGCGCTGGTCGAAGGCGGCCGGCTCGCTCTCAACGTGGTCGATGTCGAGAATCTCGCGCATGCGATCGAGCTGGCGCTCGTGGCGCCGCGGGCGGATGCGCAGAGGATCTTCGTGACGGATGGCGAAGGGTTGACCTGGCGCGACCTCGCGGAGGCGCTGTTGCCGCTTTCCGAGCGCGACCGTCCGATCGACGAGGTTCCAGCCCACCTCTTCCGCAGGTCGCCGGAACCGCCGCCGAAACCGTCGCTCTTTCGAAGCCTCAAGCATCTGGTTTCTTCGGACGTGCGGGAGGCGCTGCGGCGCGACCCCCTGCTCGCGAGGCTGGACAAGGGCATGCGGCAGCTTGTGGCGGCGGCCGGAGGTCGCATCGAGGATTCCTTGCGCCATGCCATCGAAGGGCCGATCAAGGTCAGGCAGGTGCCGGATCGGACTCCCTACACGTCGCGCTACAATGCCATGCAGTTGCGCAACGTCCATCATCACATCGATCGGGCGCGCGAACTGCTCGGGTATAAGCCGGTCCTCTCCTTTCAGGCCAGCATGGCCCGTTTCCGGACATGGTACGAGGTCACGCATGGCTACGGAGAGGACTTCTGGCCGCTGGCGAGGGCGCTCGAGACCTTCAAGGTCGAGCCTGTCTAGGATGGCGAAAACGATCTCCGAGCCATGTTTCTCCGCCCCGGAGACAGACCGCGCGCGCCTCTCCGCCGAACCCGCAGCCCGACGGGGTGCCAACCAATGAGGGAGCGAAGATGACCCGCTTCAGCCGGATCGGCGTGATCGGCCTCGGCTATATCGGCCTGCCGACCTCGGCCGTGTTCGCCGACAACGGGCTCGACGTGCTCGGCGTCGACATCAACCCCGCGGCGGTGGAGAGCATCAACCGCGGCGAGCCGCACATCGTCGAGCCGGAGCTCGACGTTCTGCTGCGCAAGGTGGTGCAGGCGGGCAAGCTGCGCGCGAGCCTCACTCCGGAGCCGGCGGACGCCTTCATCATCGCGGTGCCGACACCGTTCCGTGACGGGCACGAACCCGACGTCTCCTACATCGAGGCGGCGGCGCGGTCGATCGCGCCGGTGCTCGCCAAGGGCAATCTCGTCATCCTCGAATCGACCTCGCCGATCGGCACCACCGAGAGCCTCTCGCGCTGGCTTGGCGAGCAGCGCAACGACCTCAGTTTCCCCCACCAGGCGGGCGAGCTCTCCGACATCCGGATCGCGCACTGCCCCGAGCGCGTCCTGCCGGGCCAGATCCTGCGCGAGGTGGTCGAGAACGACCGCATCATCGGCGGGCTCACCCGCAAATGCGCCCAGGCCGCGACCGCGCTCTACCGGGTGTTCGTCAAGGGCCAGATCCACCTGACGAACGCGCGCACTGCCGAGATGGCGAAGCTCGCCGAGAACGCCTATCGCGACGTCAACATCGCGTTTGCGAACGAGCTGTCGATCATCTGCGACCGGCTCCGGATCAATGTCTGGGAGCTGATCCGTCTCGCCAACCAGCACCCGAGGGTGAACATCCTGCGCCCCGGCCCCGGTGTCGGCGGGCACTGCATCGCTGTTGATCCCTGGTTCATCGTTGCTGCCGACCCGGCCAACAGCCGGCTGATCCGCACCGCCCGCGAGGTGAACGACGCCAAGCCCGCCTTCGTCGTCGAGAAGGTCCGCGCGCACGCGGCGAAGCTGAAGGCGCCCGTGGTCGCTTGCCTCGGCCTCTCCTACAAGGCGGACGTGGACGATCTGCGCGAGAGCCCGGCGGTCGAGATCGTCGAGCGGCTCGCGCGCGAGCGCATCGCCGAACTCCTCGTGGTCGAGCCGCACATCAACGCGCTGCCGAAGCGGCTTGCCGATCTCGGCCTGTCGCTGTGGGACTTCGACCGGGCGACGGAGCGGGCGAACATCCTGCTTCTGCTCGTCGACCACGCCTCGTTCCTCACCGTCGACCACGACGTGGTGAAGGACAAGATCGTGGTCGACACACGCGGCGCCTGGTAGGGCAGGCATGGCGGCGCGCCGGATCCTGCTGGTAACGGGCTACTTCCCGCCCTACTCGCCGCTCGGGGCGGTGCGGGCGCCGGCGCTCGTCTCGCACTGGCTCGGCCAAGGCCATGACGTCCGGGTGGTGGCGATCGAGAACCCGTCCATCACCGGCATGCTCGCCTCGCCTCTGCCGCCCGACCATGTCGCCTACGTTCCCTTCACGCCGCCGGGCCGTACGGTCGAGCGTCTGCTGCGGGCGCTTCGGCGCAGCAGAGGCACGGCCGAGCCCGTGGTGGCGGCGGCGTTTCCGGCCCGGCGGTCGCGGTTCGAGGGCCTGCGCAACACCTACCGGCAGGTGATGCAGTTCCCCGACCACTACCGCACCTGGGTGCGCCCCGCGGTCGCCGCGGGGCTCGAGCTCGCCGCCGCTTGGCGGCCCGACCTGATCTACTCCTCTGGCCCGCCGCATTCGGGGCACATCGTCGCCTGCCGGCTGTCGCGGCGCCTCTCCGTCCCCTGGATCGCCGAGCTCCGCGACACCTGGGCCAACAACCCCTACAGCGATGCGCCGGCGCCGATCGCCTGGGCGACGACGGTCTATGCGAATGCGGTGCTGCGGCATGCGCGGGCGGCGGTGCTTCTGACGCGGACCGCCGAGGCCGAAACGAAGGCCGCCCTCGGCTGCCCCACCATCGTCAGCTACAACGGGTTCACGGAGGAGGATTTCGCCGGCCTCGAGTCCCCCGAACCGCTCGACCCGGAACGGCTGACCATCCTGCATGCCGGGGTGATCTATGCCGGCCGGCGCGACCCGGTGGCGCTGTTCCAGGCGCTCGCCATCCTCGGCCCGCGCCGGCACGCGGTGCGGGTGAAGTTCTACCACGACCAGATGGACGCGGTGGCGCAACGGGCGGAGCGGCTCGGCGTGCGCGACGTGATCGAGATCTGTCCGCCCGTTCCGCGACGGGAGATCCTGCGAATCGAGCGCGCCGCCGACGTGCTTCTGCTCTCGCGCTGGGCCGACCCGCGCGACGACGGCGTGATCCCCGGTAAGCTGTTCGAGTATATCGGCGCCCGCCGGCCGATCCTCGCGATCGGCTCGACCACGGGCGAGGCGGCCGAGATCGTCCGCAGCGGCCCGTTCGGCCTCGTCAGCAACTCGCCGATGGAGATCGCCGAGCAGCTGCTCGCCTGGATCGGCGAGAAGCGCGCCGCCGGCGGCCGCCTGCCCGACCTGCCGGCCGCGCCGACGCGACGCTACCTGCGGGAGGCGCAGTTCCGCCGGATCGATCCGCTGATCACCGAGCTCGCGGAACCGGGCCGGCCCGCGCTGCGCACGGCCGAGGCGACGTCGTGACCGCCCCTTCCGGCACGGCGGCCTACCGGGCGCTCCGCCTGCCGCACGCGACCGTCTCCGTCGTCGTCGATGTCGAGGAGGAGTTCGACTGGTCTGCCCCCTTCTCCTCGGACAGCGGGCGTGTCGATGCGGTCCGCTGGATCCATCTCGGCCATACGGCGCTGCAGGCCCTCGGCATCAGGCCGGCCTATCTTCTGACCTATCCGATTGCCCGCTCCGAGATCGCGGCCGGGCTGTTCCGCGAGATGGTCGCCGATGGGAGCTGCGAGATCGGTGCGCAGCTGCACCCTTGGGTGACGCCGCCGATCGAGGAGACGATCTCGGATGCGACCTCCTATCCCTCGAACCTGCCGGTGGATCTGGAACGGCGCAAGAACGAGCGCCTGATCGCCGCGATCGAGGACGCGCTCGGGGTGCGGCCGCTGATCTACAAGGCCGGGCGCTACGGGCTCGACCTCAGGCGGGCGGACATGCTCGCCGGGCTCGGGTTCAGGGTCGACACCAGCGTGATGCCGTTCCAGGACCTGAGCGGCACGGGCGGCGGGCCGGACTTCTTCGGCATCCCGAGCGCGCCGTTCTGGATGGACCGTGACGAGCAGCTGCTCGCCCTGCCCTCGACGCAGGAGCTCGTGGGAATGCTTGCCGGACGTCTGCCGATCAGCCTGCTGCGCGTCCTCTATGCGCCGAGGATGGAACGGCTGCGCATCCCGGGCGTGCTTTCCCGGCTCGGCCTTCTGGAGCGGCTCAGGCTGTCGCCGGAGGGCTACGGGTTCGAGAACGCCAGGCGTCTGATCGATGCCTGCTGTGCGCGCGGCAGCACCTGCTTCGTTCTGTCGTTCCACAGCCCTTCCCTCAAGCCCGGCTGCACGCCCTATGTGCGCAGCGAGGCCGAGCTCGTGCGGTTCGTCGACACGATCCACCTGACGCTCCGCTACCTGATCGAGGGTGTCGGCGCGCGGCCGACCTCCGTGCTGGAGCTCTATGGGCAGCTCAGGTCGCAGGCGAGGGCGGCCACGGACGGAGGATGACGATGCACTGGCGTTCCTTCCTGTCGTGGCACCTTATGGGCCGGCCCTGGATGCCCGGCCATGCGCGCTTCCTCTTGCGCCAGCTCGGGCCGCGTCGTCCGGTCAAGGCGTCCGCCCATCAGCGCCATCTGCGCGCGGCTGCGGAATGGCTGGCGGCGGCGCAGGACTCGCAGGGCGATGGCGGCTTCTCCGGGCGGTACATGCTGCGGTCAGGCTGGTCATCGAGCTATCCAGAAACGACCGGCTACATCATCCCGACCCTGCTTGCGCTCGCCGAAGCCTGGGCGGAACCGGTCTGGCGCGAGCGGGCGGAGCGGGCGGTGCGGTTCCTGCTCGGCCTGCAGCTCGAGAGCGGCGCCTTTCCCGGCGCGGAGGTTGCGGAGAACCGGACCGCCCCTTCGCCCTTCAACACGGCGCAGATCCTCACCGGCTTGGTCGCGTGGCACGCGGCGGCGGGGGAGGCGGAGGTCGCCGAGGCGGCGCGCCGGGCGGTGCGTTGGCTCATCAGCGTCCAGGACGCGGACGGCGCCTTCCGGCAGCACTTCTACAACGGCGTCGCCTCAACCTACAGCGCGCATCTGTCCTGCTGGCTTGCCGAGTACGGGGCGAGGATGGACGACCCCGAGGCGCTCGAGGCAGCGGCGCGGCACCTCGACTGGGTGCTCGGCCATCAGGACCCCTCGACCGGCTGGTTCGATCTCGCCGGCTTCGACGCGGACCAGCATGCCCGGCGCATCGCCTATACCCACACCATCGCCTACACGATCGCGGGCGTGCTGACGCTTGGCCTGATCCTCGGGCGCGAGGATGCGGTCGCCGCCGCCGAGCGCGCGGCGCGCGGCCCCGCCGCCCTCCTGGAAGAGCGTGGTCTTTTGCCTGGCGTGATCGATCATCGCTGGCAGCCGGTCGAGATGGCGCAGTGCCTGACCGGGAACTGCCAGATGGCGCTGATCTGGCAGACGCTCGCGTCGAAGCGGGGCGCGACGGAGCTGCGCGGGCCGGCATCGCGTGCACTTGAGCTCGTGATGCAGGCGCAGGATCTCGACAATCCCAATCCCGGCCTGCGCGGCGGCATCGCCGGCTCCGACCCGGTCTGGGGCAGCTACATCACGATGGCGCTGCCGAACTGGGCGGCGAAGTTCTTTATCGATGCGATGCTGCAACAAGAAGGCGCGGCCACGGCGTGACGCGCCCTACGTTCCCTCCAGCGATCGTCGTCGGGGCCGGCCTGAACGGGCTTGGGGTGGTCCGCGCGCTCGCCGCCCTCGGCGCGCCGGTCTGGCTCGCCGAGGCGAGCTTCCGCCACCCCACCGCACGGACGCGCCTTGCCCGGCGGCATGCGGTGCGTTCCCTCTCCGACACCCGGCTCGTCGATGACATCCTCGCTCTGGCGAAAACCCTGCCCGCGCGGCCGGTGCTCTTCCTCACACAGGAAGCCTCCGTCCGCCTTGTCGCCGAACGGCGCGAGGAGGTGGAGGCGGCCTGCGCGATCGAGCTTCCCGCGACCGAGACGATCCTCAGGCTGACCACCAAACAGGGGTTCCAGGAGGAGGCCGAACGCCTCGGTGCGCCGGTGCCGCGCACCCGCATCATCAGCTCGGCTGAGGAGCTCGAGGCGGTCCGCGGGTTCACGTTCCCTGTGATCCTGAAGCCGAATGAACGCCACCCGGACTATGACCGCCATTTCCGCAAGGCCTACCGCTTCGAGGCGTTCGAGGCGCTGCAGCGATCGGCCCTGGAGATCCTGCCGCGCTATCCGCATCTCGTCGTGCAGGAATGGGTCGAGGGCGACGATACCGAGATCTACTTCTGCCTGCAGTACCGCCCGGCAGGCGGCGCGGCCCCGGCGGCGAGCTTCTGCGGGCGCAAGAACCGCTCGCATCCGCCGATGGTGGGCGGCACGGCGAGCTGCACCATCGCGCCGGAGCAGGCCTGGGCGGAGCTGATTGCGCTGACGCAGCGTTTCTTCAACGCAACGGGTGTGGTCGGCCTGGCGAGCATGGAGTTCAAGCGGCGTCCGGATGGACGGTTCGTCATGATCGAGCCGACGATCGGGCGTTCGGATTTCCAGGAAGAGGTGGCGGCGTGGCACGGGGTGAACATCCCCGGTTACGGCTATGCGCATCTCGCCGGCCTGCCGCTGCCGACGCTGCGGCGCCGGGCCCGCCCGTGCGTGTGGTTCGACCCAGATGCCGAGGCGATGAGCCGGGCGGCCGCACCCGGCGTGCCTGACCTTCCGGGCAGGCGGCGCGATGCGTATTTCGACCTCAGCGACCCGTTCCCATGGCTTGCCCGGCAGCTCGACCGCATCAGCCGGCGCCTGGGGCTCGGCCGGGAGGGGTGAAACGGGCACGCGCGCGATGCGACGGGCCTTGCCGGTGCCGCGCGCGGCAGCGCCCGGCCAGGACAGCCGCCCCTTCGCCAATCGGCGGCACCGGTCGCCGCGCCAGCCGCAGCGAGGTTTACGGTGCCGCAGGGTCTCGGCCTGTATACCTCGGGCGGCAACCACCGTAGAGAGGAGTGCATGCGGAAGCTGCTCAAGCGGGCGATCGAGCGCCTCGCCGCCCGCGCCGGCCTCGTCGTCGTCCCGACTTGACAGTTCGACGACCATACGAAGGAGACCTATCTCCGCCGGGTGATCGAGCGCTCCGGCGTCGATCTCATCCTCGATGTCGAGGCGACCGCCGGGCGATGTTCGACACCATGACCGGACGCGTACACACCTTCTTTCGAACGTCATCAGGCGCCGACGCCATGCCCGAGAGGGTGACGAGAATTGCGCTCCTGCGCGCGGCCGGCTTCGACCTGATGGAGCCGATGCGCCGAAGCGTGCTCGCTCCGGCGGCGCAATGACCCACTCAATGGCCTTGCCATGCCGATGACGGCGCGCCGTGCCGTGCAAGGCACCTCGCTGCGGCTCTCGGTCGCGCTCGCCTTCGGCTACTCCTACGTCACCCGGGCGATCACCTTCGTCGTCAGTATCATCCTCGCCCGCTACTTCCTGGGCCCGCGCGAGTTCGGCGCCTTCTCCGTCTGCATGTCGGGATATCTCTTCCTACAGGGCATCTCGGAGTTCGGGATCACCCGCTTCATCGTCCAGCAGAAATCGCTCGACACCGACACGCTGCGTGCCACCATGACCGTGCTTGTCGCCGGCAATGCCGCGATCGCGGCCGGGCTTCTGGCCGTGCGGGGCTGGGCGGCCAAGTTCTTCGGCGCGCCCGAGATCGCCACCATTCTCGCCATCCTCGCTGTCGCGGCGCTGTTCGTGCCGGCGCTCAACCTCGGCGATGCTCTGCTCCTGCGTGCAAGCCGCTTCCCGGCCCTATTCGTCACTAATGTCGGCAGCGTCATCGTCGGGGCGGTGGTCGGCCTCGGTGCCGCCGCGGCGGGGCAGGGGGCGGTGTCGCTCGGGTGGCTGACGCTCGCCCAGACGCTTGTCCGCACGACACTCACCCTCGCCTTCTGCCGCGAGGTGCGAAGGGTCTATCCGGGCCTTGCCCGCCTCCGCTCGGTTCTGGCCTTCGGCTCTCCCCTGACCATCGTGACGTTCTATTCGGCCCTGCTCGCGCGCCTGCCGGACATCCTGATCGGCCGGCTGATCGACCTCACCGCCGCAGGCCTCTATGGCCGCGCCTCGGGACTTGCCGAGCAGCTGCGCTGGGCTCTCTACACCGGTGGGTTGGCAGCGATCCTGCCCGAGGTAGCACGACGCTTCCACGCGGGCGAATCTCTCGTCGGCCCCTACCTCAGGCTGACGGCCTATGCCACCGGCCTCATCTGGCCGGCCGCTGGCTTCCTCTCCCTGCTCGCTCTGCCTCTGACGCGGCTCGTCTTCGGCCCCGCCTGGAGCGAGATGGCGCCGCTGCTTTCGGTTCTCTCCCTGTCCTACGCGGTCTACTCGATGATCGTGCTCTACAATGAGGTGCTGCAGCTGCAGAGACGGCTGTGGTTCTACGTCACGCTCGAGGTGAGCCACGGTACGGTCGGGCTCATCCTCTTCGTCGTCGGGGCGATGCTCGGGTTGTTCGAGGCGGCGTTGAGCCGCCTCGTCTATTTCGCTCTTTTCGCCGCCCTCAACATCGTCGTCCTCCGCCACGCGGTCGGTCACCGCTATGGCGAGGTCGCCGCCGTCTACGCGCGAAGCCTCGCGGTCACCGCGATTGCACTCCTGCCGACCGCCGCCGCGGCGCTCGCGTGCATGGTCTGGCCGCTTGGCGATGCGGCGTCGGTGCTGCCGGTGGCGGTCGTCTCCCCGGG
>Ga0308394_1000112_pt1 | contig 47128 bp, 57 predicted proteins | sample Hotspr2Sampleme2_FD_202366 | JGI IMG/M metagenome (GOLD analysis project Ga0308394, IMG submission 202366) | Hot spring phototrophic mat microbial communities from Mushroom Spring, Yellowstone National Park, Wyoming, United States - 20050701_me2 ...
ACCCTCAAGGATATACTCTTTGAGGTTCTCCACCCACTGCGGGTCTATCTTTTCCCTCACATACAGTTCCTTTGGAAGAGGCTTGACTTCAGATAAGGGCAGTTCTTTCTCTTGACAGCTAAAGCCAAGTCCTGCTAAAATAGTCTTGACTTGTTCTATCATCGCACACCTCCTTTATGGGGTTTCTCCCGCCCCTCCTCCCCTTTTTTTAGCCAATCGGAGATGGTTTGCCGTGGAACGCCAAGAAGGCGTGCTATCTCCATCTGGGTTTTCCCTTGACTGGACAGTTCCATTGCTTTTCTCCTGAGTTCTTCCTTTTCCTCCTTTAGGTGTTTCCAGAGGTATTCATAGACCACCCTCTTTGTAATACCCGCCTTCTGGCTTATGGCTTGGATGACCTTTGCCCTGTTTCTGTAGAAATCCTCTCCGTAGAAGTTCTTGTATGCAAAGTAGTAAAACTCCACAAGGGCTTTCTTTCTTCCCCTAAAGATCTCCTCCCGCAGATAAAAAAGTTCTACCAGATCCCACACTCCTTTGAAAAACAATGCCTTTACTTTCTTCACTCCACGTTCTCTTAGCACCCGCCAAAGGCTTTCGTGAAAGACCACAAAGTCTCCCTCAGGAGTAGCCACGCAAACAAGCAAAGGCACCTCTTGGAGTTTGCCAAACACAGGCACAAGGTCGTAGTCTTCAAAGAAGGGCTTCAGGGACGCCACTTTTACTTCCCTTTCTTCAAAGTCTTGACTTTTATTTATTAGTGCGTTATCATAAGGAATAAGGTTTTCCCTTTTCATCTCTCCGACTCCTCAATCCCGCCGCCGCTGAGGGAGACCCCGCCGCTCCCTCAGTTTTAAAATCAAGTCTGTCCATAGGGTTTAATTATAGCTAAGTAGCTAAAATTAAAGAGTAGAGGAGGGTTAGGAATGGAACGCATTAGAGACTTTTTACCAGAACTTGGGCAAATATTTGTTGAAGACCTGAGAAATTCTGAACTTGACTGGTTGGATGTCTTTAGTGGCTATGTCCTCCTCTTTAATACCATTGAGAAAGTTTTTTCACTGCCAGAGAAAGGGCAACATGAGGCGGTGAAGACCATAGAAGGGTTTATTAGGTTTAGGAAAACTGAAGGGTGGGCTGATCCTTGGAGACTGGCAATTAAGATTGGCGGTATAGTGTGGAGGCATGAAAACGAGGAGGGTAAGCTATGAGAAACGGTAGCAAAAGGCTTAAAGATGTTTTGCCAAAGCTTGCCCAGATAATGGCAAAAGACTTTAGAGATTTTAGTGATAAGTGGGAGGAGGTGCTAAAAACTTACGCTGAAGTTTTCAAATGGCTTAATGAAGTTTTGCGGTGGAAGGACGAAAGCATAGAGACAACTGCTGTGGAAATCATAGAGAACTACATAAAGGCAAGGAAAAAGGGAACGATAGGCAACGAATGGTTTCCTGCTTATGGCTGGCTGGCTTATGAACTGGGTGAGATGTTCTATGAACTGATGGAAGAATTGAGGGCGAACGTTTATGACCCAGAAAGGGATGAAGACAAAGAGGATTTCTCATTAGAACCACTCCTATAACCTCATCGGCATGATAATGCAAAGATAAGGGTCTTTCTCTTGGTTTGCACTCTCAAGCACCACAGGGCTATCTGGATCTATTGCTTTTAAGCGGATCCTGTCAAAATCAAACTCCTCAAGGCTTCCAGCAAATACTTTCCATTAAAGCCTATTTCCATAGCCTCGTTCCCAAAGCTTTCCAACACATCCACTTCATCTTTCCCTTCTCCAAACTCAGGGTCTGAGATTTCCATCTGGACAACATCGGAGGAAAAGGTAATCTTCACAGGAAAAGCTGAAGAGGATGATATTGAAGAAAGCCTCTGCAGGGCATTCTCAAACTCATTTTTATCAAGTAGCACGCTTAGTGTGTAGTCGGTGGGAATAACCGCCATGTAGTCGGGATACTCTCCCTCCAAAAGTCTAACAGAAAGCTTCCAACCCTCTCCCTTCACATGGACAAAGCTTTCGTCTTTACCCACCTCCAGGTCACTCAAAGTGTATAAAACTGCACTCATTTTGTGCAGCCGTCCCCTGACCTGGAAAGGAGGGACTACCCTTGCCAGCCACCCTTACCCAATCCCCTGAAATCAAAACACGCTTCAAGGGAGAGTGGTCTCTGCACCACTCAAGGCAGGTAGTGGCACGCAAAACCGCAAGGGCTACGGAAAGAACTTGCCAGCTTTTTTGTAGGGACTTTGCCCTACCCCTCATCGGTTTCCGCCAGCGATTAACCGCTTGTTGGGTAGCTGGCTCACTCTTCCCGCTGTCCCGTGTATAGGAAAGTAATAACTTTAAATACCTCCTTAACCGCTTGATCCTCTCCTTGAGTGCGTTCTTCTTGTATTCGTTGGTCTCTTTCTTTAACTCACTCTTCAGCTTGTTAATCCTCTCATCCACCTTAGCAATAGCATACGCTAAAAACTCCTTGTCCTTGAGTAGTTCCCTGTAATTCTTGGGAAGCCTTTCCTCAAACCCAAGCCCACGCCTCGCTATTACATAAGCACCCGCTACATCCTTGTCTATGTTGTATATTGGTGCATACTTTAGCTTGCCAATGATTGATGTATAGGCTGGATTGACCTTAATCAACTGAACTCCCAGCCTCCTCGCATAGACCTCAATTTTCTCTAAGACTGATCTATACGCCCATTTATGGAGTTTCCTTCTTAATTTAGCCAAACCGTCTCCTCTTCTGCCTTTAGGAACTTTTTGTAAATCTTCCACAACAATAGCCTTTCCATTCTCTAAAGCCCTCTCTACCACTTGCCTTGCTATACGCCATGCTATATGTTCTCGCTGATTTTGGGTTTTGCCCTCCATCTCCCTTAAATCTATGCGTTCAAACTTTTCTAAATTCCCATCCGTTGGGACATAAGCTAACGCTAAATGAAAGGGATAAGCGTTGATGTCTATACCCATAACTCCGTAAGCTTTAGTAATAACAGTTTCTACAGTCTTTTCTTCCCAACTCACTTGTGCATAGAACTTGCCATTTCTTACCTTCAACCTCACATTATACGCAAACCACTCACCTGATTTTTCCGCCTCCAAAAGTCTCCATGCAAAGTCAATCCATTTGTCGTTGTTTCTCTTTGCATCCCTTATAACCTTAGCCCGTCCATACTCACCGTTTCCTAAGTTAATCCTCAGATACCATTGGTTGTTCAAATTTACAAACCTAAGGTTTAGGTTGCCGTTTTTAGACTTTTCTCCTCTTGAGTAGAGGTAGTAATATCTCCTTTCTTCCCACCTTTGGCGTAGCTTTTCTATACGTTTGCCTGTCAGATGCATCTTCTTTAGCTTTTCAAACAGTTCTCTTGAGCCAAACACAAGCTTTTTGGGATTTTGACCTCTTTGTATGCAAGACTTTAGCACTTGCTTTGCTATTAAGACAGCATCCTTTACATACCTTGCGTTTAGCTTATGTTTTTCTTGAATTGCTTTTTCTATTTCTTTTTCTGCTATTCCCTCTAACAGTCTTTTATAGGCATATCTTGTTGCGGAAGAGAACCTACGCATTAAAGCTAATACTTTTTCTTTTTCTTCTTCCTTTTCAAACTCCAGCATACATTCCAAAGTTATGTAGAGTTTATGGGCTTTTTCTTCGCTAAAGTTTTTACCACTTGCTATGCTTAGCACCATGCTATACTAAGATTTTACACTTTTGAACGGAAAATGGCAACTGTTTGCTACCACCTCTCCAAGAGTTTCCTTCAAAAGCTTTTCTAAAACCTTCAGGCTATTGCGGGAGAAAAGAATGTCTTCTTTCAAATGAATTCCCTCATGCATATACAGGGCAAGCCTGTAGCCATCAGACCCCACAAAGTGAAGCTTTCCCTCTTTGTTTGCCACATACATACCCTGAAGGGCGTATTTGGTGTCCTCTTTGGAGATTGCATAACCTACTTTTGATATGCCCTTCAAAAGTAGATTGCTTGGGATGGCGTCTTTACACTGAACATCTGGAAACTCTGGAAACTCAGAAGGGTCCGCACAAACCAGCTTAAACTGGCTTTTTCCTCCTCTGATAATTAGCTTGTCCTCCGCCAGTTTCATATGAACCTCCAATGAAGGCAACTCCTCCACTATGGAAGTCAGCTTGTTTGCATTAACACAAACAGTCCCAGTTTCCTCCACCCTTGCGGGCAACTCCATAACCAAAAAGCTTTCCAAATTCGTGGTATAAATGCTTAGCTTATCCTCTTCAGCGGAAAGCTTTAGGTTGTTTAAAATGGGCATGTTAGCCCTCTTCTCTGCGGCAATCTTTGCCTTCTTTAGCACCTCCTCAAACTCTTTTCTATCCACAAACACCCTCATGACAGTTATTATAGTTTCGTGGTGGTTAACTAAGTATTTCCCTTTTAGCCAAAACATAGTTAACCTCTTTTAGGGAACAAAAAAGGTAAAATTTAAAGTATGGGTGTAGTTAGGATAGAAGAGGGTAGTCAGGTTTGGGTAGCAAGTTTTGATATGCTTCTCAGGGTTATTCCCAGTGAAGGGAGTGCCTCTGTTGTGCTGTCGGGAAGGGGTCTGAAGGCCAGTGATGCATTAATTTCTTCCAATCTGATTAGGTTTGTAGGCGGGTGTTTAGCTGCAGGGTATGGCATGGAGGATTTTGAGGCGGAGGTGGTATCCAAGACAAAAGTGGAGACCGAGAGGATACGGATAGAGAAGGAGGGTGTAGAAGGAGACAGGGCGTATATACTTTTAAACCCTGAGGAGTTTGTTTATGTTGGGAAGATGGTCTCTAAAACTGTGGGGTATACGAAGTGTCAGGTGGAGTTTCATGGCAACAGGTTTGAGTTGGAGTTTCAGGATAGAGGGCTTTTGGTGGCTATAGAGAACAGTTTGGGCAGGCGGGAGGAGGCGTTTTTGCATGATAGGTCTCAGATTTTTAGGTTTTTTGCGGGAATGCTTGCCAGTGCTTTTGGGAGGGAGAAAACTTTGCAGAGGGTGGGGACTGAGGATAAGAGTTTGGTGGTGGGGGAAAAGGTTGAGATAAAGGAGGATACTCAGAAGCTTTTGGAGGTTTCTCTGAAGCGTCCTGATGGAAGCGTGGTGAAGGAGGCGAGGACTATAGAGGAGTGGGTCAGACAAATAAGGGAGAACGCCAAGAAGGCGGGCAAGTCTGCCAACGCAATGGTGAGGGCTTTTCTGAGGCAAAGAAATGTTCCCTTTGACAGCAAGGTTTTGATAAGGATAAAGGATGTGGAGATGAGGCTTCCGCCGCATTGGGCTTTGGGCATATATGAGGTTTTTGAAAAGCACTTATGAAGGTTATTCTTACTGAGAAGCCCTCCGTAGCCAGAGACATAGCCAAAGCTTTAGGAAAATATACTCACGACAAAGACCACATAAGGGCTGGCGAGTATGTGATTGTTTGGGCAATGGGACATCTCTTGGAAATAGACGATAGCGTGGCACCTCAGAGGTGGGATTTAGAAAGTCTTCCAATCTTTCCCGAGAAGTTTCTTTACAGGGCAAAGAACTCCCATTTTTTTGCGGTAAAGAATGTGCTGGCACAGGCAAAGGAGGTTATAGTGGCCACAGATGCTGGGCGGGAGGGAGAGTTAATAGCACGGCTGATACTTATGAACAGTGGCTGGAAGGCTTGGGAAAGAACTTACAGATTTTGGACATCTAAAGCACTAACTCCTGAGGTGGTGAGAAAGGAACTCAAGGCGTTGAAGCCCATAAAGGAGTTTGACAGTCTCTTTTGGTCGGCTATTGCCCGTCAGCATGCGGACTGGCTTGTGGGCATCAATCTCACGAGGGCTGTGTCTTTGAAGGCGGGCAATGGTGTGTGGTCAGTAGGGAGGGTTCAAACTCCCACGTTGGCGTTGATAGTGAGAAGAACCATAGAGAGGGAGAACTTTAAACCTCAGCCCTATTTTGTGATAAAGGGAGTTTTTAGTAAGGACGGGAGGGTTTATGAGGGTCTGTTGGTTTTTAAGGAGAAGGAAGAGAGGCTTTCAGAGGAGAAGGCAAGGGAGATAGTCAAAGAGTTAGAGAAAGAAAGCACAGGAGAGGTGGTGGCATTTCAGGAGGAGAAAAAGAGAGAGTATGCACCGCCTCTTTTTTCTCTTACTTCTTTGCAAAGGAGGGCAAATGAAAAGTTTGGTTGGAGTGCCAGCAAGACCCTGCGTATTGCCCAAAGGCTTTACGAGGAGTTAAAGTGCATATCCTACCCACGGACTGATGCCCAGCATCTGTCGGAGGAGAACAAGGGACTTGTGAAGGAGGTGTTGAAAAAGCTTGGGAGGGAGGATTTAGTGGAAAATGTGGACAAGGTGGGCAAGAGGGTCTTTGATGATAGCAAGCTAACAGACCACCATGCCATTATTCCTTTAGACAGACTGCCCGAGTCCGCAAACGAGGATGACAAAAAGCTTTATGAACTCATTAAAGCCCGCTTTTTTGCGGTCTTTATGCCTGCCTTTGAGTATCTAAGCTTTAAGGTGATTACCAAGCTTGGAAAGTATGAGTTTTTAAGCTATGGGAGGAAGATTTTGGCTTTGGGTTGGAGAAAGGTGGAACCCTTAGAGGAGACCCAGCCAGATCTCAGTTTTCTACGCAAAGGAGACAGGGTAAAGAAAGAAAAGGTCTTAGCCCAGAAGAAATTCACAGAACCTCCTCCTGCCTACACGGAGGGAAGCCTTCTCAAAGAAATGGAAAAGCTTTCTCTTGGCACTCCCGCCACAAGGGCAAGCATAATAGAGACGCTAAAGGAAAGAGGCTACGTGTTCCTCAAGGGCAAAAGCCTTATAGCCACTGAAAAGGGTAAAGCCCTGATCAAGTTTTTGGAAGGAAGAAAGATAATCCAGCCAGAGATGACCTCTGAGTGGGAGAAAAAACTGGAAAGCATCTACACCCAAAAACAGGGCAAAAGAGGATACGAGGAGTTTCTGGAAGGTATAAAGGGCTTTGTCAAGGAAGAACTACAGCTTTATCTGTCCAAAAATATACACGTGCCCACTGAACAGTTAACGCCCCAAAAAGCAGACAAACCCAAACGCAGAAAAACCTACAAACAGAGAAAGGGTTAACTAACTCTACACAGAAACCTAAACACTTAGTTAACCCTGTCCAAGCTAAAATGTCTTTTATGATGGCGGATGGTTTACATAAAAAGCTAATTGCCCGTCCTGAACCCATTAGAACACGGCTTTGCCAGATTGCAAAGAAGGAACTCTTATACGGCCGCACCAAGCTTTTGGATGTTCAGACCATAAGTAGCAAAGAAAAAATCTACAAAATCGTGGTAGAAAACAAACATGTGGGCATAGTTTGTGCAACAGTCCAACTCCTCCCACAGGGAACAAAAGAGGGCTACACTTGGAAACTTCTGGATTTAGAGTGCATCGGTAAGGGTTAACTAAGTTAGCATCTTTCTTTTCAGACTTAGTTAACTTAAAAAAACTCGTTGAAAAACATTTCTGAGGAGTGTATAATTTCTATTAAGGGTGTTTTGAGGGGTTGCCCTGTGGCAGTCCCTTGTCAACTTGGCAACTGAATAGGAAGGGTGTCCTTTTGTCCTCCTAATAAAGGAGGACGGAGGCCTGGTTTTTGGGTTTTTAAAGTTTTTTATTTTCACTCCTTCTGGTCGCAAGGGCTGGCGGGGGAAACCCTGCTGGTGCGGGCTGAAGGGAGTTAATAAAAAAAGGAGGGAAGAGTATGTCTAAGGAGATCAGAAAAGCTGTTCTTATTGATGCACCTAATTTTTTCTTTGCCGACCAAAGCCATCTTCTTCAGAAGATAAGGGAAAGTTTTGGGACTTCTCCCGTCTACTTTGTGGTGAACCCTGAAAATCAGACTTGGGAGAAGGCAGGACAGAAGATAATGAAGGTCTGGAGCAAACACAATGCAATGGTGCGGCTATCGCAGAACGTGGATATGGACTTGGTGGAGGAGGTGGTAAAGGAAAGCAGGGCAAAAAAGCTTGTGGTGGCGTCAAACGATGGAAGACTGCTGTGGCAGATAGCGGAGAAGTCGGAAATCAAGCCTATATATCTGAGGATAACTTACAAGCAAAAGAACGGAAAATGGATGAGACCTCCCTATGTGTTGGAAAAGCTGAAAAACTATGGATACACTGTGATAGATTGGAGGCTGGCAAACAGGGTAGAGGGTGCGTTGGCAAGGATGTTGATGCTGGATTTTGATTCAGTGCTTAACTTGTGGGAACAGAGGGAAGAAAAGTTTAAGCGTAGCGTAGTGCTTGCGAGGGAAAGGGTTCTTCCCAAGATAGACAAAGAGATAACCCTTCAGGGCTATGTTGCAATGTGTGAGAGGGAACACATCTCTTATCCCTTTGAGACGGTGTATTTCTTAACCCTCTTCGGGCACATAAACATACAAAGCAAAAACGGAGTGGTGCTAATTTCTCCGAAGAGGGAAGGGAAAAAAGAAACAAAGACAGAGGAATTGGTGAACCAAGAAGAAGGAGAAGTGATGATAGAGGAAGCACAGGGTTAAAAGCCCTGTGCGGGTTTGGGTTTTGATGGAATTGGTGAGGGGTCTCCATTCCCCGATGCGGGAGTGGTTAATTCCCCAAAAAAAACTTAAGGAGGTAGAACCATGGCAAACAGCAAGAACACCCAGGCCAAAGCAGCTACCGCAGCTACCCAAGCAGCCCAAACCATTCCACTTAGGGAAATGGGTGTGCCTGAGGCGATCTCCCGTGCTATCGCCATCAGAAGGGAACTTGTGAAAAAGGGGAGAACAACGAGGCGAATCAGTTTTCGCTTAAGTCCCAACGTTGTTCCCCCTACATCTGGGGAGCATGAAACATGGGCAGGCAAGGTCACCATCAAGTCGCTTTTCCTCGTTGAAGAAGGAAAGTGGCTGGTTTGTGTGGTCTTGCCTCCCGAAGGCTTCGCTGTGGAGGAATTAATCAACAACCAGCAGTAGCCTCCCTCCCCACCCACCCCAGCCCTCCTGGGCCTGGGGCTTTTACGAAGGCTAAGTTTTAGTTGGTTTTTCTTAGTTAGTCTTTTTTTTTTAGTTTAGTTCGTTCCCTCCAATCTTCCTCTCACAACCCACCACCTCAAACACTTTTTCCTAAAATAAATCCCATGAGTGAGATGATGAGGCTTATAGACTTAATCGTCCCACTTAGGGACGAAATGGAGGGTTTTATAGCCCTCGTAGATGAAGGGTTTCTGTCTATGTATAGGGAGAATTCTGTGTTTGATGCCATCCTTCTCCACGATACCGCATTGGAGAGGGAGAAGGAGGAAGCGGAACCTCTCAAGAAAGCTTATTTGAGGGCGGTGGCAAAGGTCTTTAAGTTTATCCCAATGAGTAGCAAACTCCCTGAGGGAAGCGTCTATGGAGAATTTGTGAAAGCTTTAAGTGGAATGGAATATGAGGAGTATGGCAAACTTGCGGATAGAAGGCTTGAGAGGATGCTGAAGGCGTGGGAGAAGGGAGAGATTGTAGTCAAGGAGGGAGAAAGACTGAGAACAGATGATGAGATATTGGAGACCGCAAGGTATTTGGTAAATGTGGGAGTTTTCAGTAAGTATTTGCAGATTTTGGAACTCAGGCGTCAGTTGGATGAGTTAAAAGAGTTTTGCAAGGTGTCTGAAAAGCCATTGACAAAAGAGGAGAGGATGATTTTAGTGGGAGAGTTGCTGGATGAGAATGAACCGGATGGAGATGCGGGCACGCTGGAGACAAGGTATGGAGTGTTTCTGGGATGTGCAAACTGGTTTGAAGTGCTGGTGGATGTTTGGAAGATGCAAAGGGAGGCAGAAGAACCTTTACTTGTATCGGCACTATACAAATACCTAAAGCCCATAGTGGAAAAGGCGGAATTTGTGAAAGAATACTTAGAGAAGTTTTACAGAAGACAGATAAAGTTATACGGAGAAACTCCTTTCCTAAACGCCTGTGGAGTGGCCCTGATGAAGCTTGGGTGTGATGTGAGGGTGGAGGAACCCAAGAGTAGAAGTGCAGAAATTATATGGTATTGGTGAAATTCAGATAGACTAAGGGAGTAATGGAATTTGTGAACCTCTGCCGAGAGGGTCCGGGTGGCGTCTTGGGACCCTCGTCCCTCCCTTACGTGGGAGGGTTGCCCTAAGGGTTAAAGCTCTTAGAGGCTAAGGCAGAGGTGTAGGAGGAAGGCCTCTCCATGCCCCGAGACCTGGTGTTGGTGCCAGTGAGGGACGTGCATGGGGACTAAACCTTCCTCCGAAGCCCTTCCCTACGCTGCCTTCCCCGACCCACTGCGATCTCCCGTGGGGCGGGGGAGGGTAGCAGTGGTAGGGGAAGGGTTTAAAAACTACACCACACCAAAGGAGGTGCAGCCATGATAGTGTATACTCCCGTCACTCGTGGAAAAACCAAATGGTTGGGTCCATACCACTACAAGCTGGAAGAAATGCAAGACCCCGTTTCTAAAGTCAACGAACTGATTATGTTAGGAGCTTACTTAGAACTGGAACCGGAGGATGAGGCTCTTGCCCTAAAGGTCCTTCATGACCTTAAGGGACCATTCCAGAGAGAATTTGGAATGGTCGTTGACGCATACTTCCAAGTAAAAAGAATACTGAATGAAATAGCAAGTTAGGAATGAAATAGCAAGTTAGTTCTCCCCTCAGTCCTGTTGCCTTTTAGAGTTCGTTTACCGCCCCGCCTTTTTAATACACTCCGTTTGCTAAAATGAATTTCATGAGGGTTTTAGACTTTCTCAAGCCAGTTTTGGAAGACTTCTTTAGGTTTGCCAAAGAAGTGGATAAAGAGTTCCTTTTCCATGTTGAGAGGGAGGAACTCTACACAGGACTTAAAACAGCCCAAGAGTTGAAAGAAAGACAGCAGGAACCCTTGAAGAGGCTTTATTGCGAGTGGACAGAGAAGAGTTTTACGTTTTTGATAGACAGGCGGGTCTGTTTTGAGGAGTTTCCAAACGAACAGTTCTTGTTTGCTTCTGGGCTAAAAGGGTCAAAAAAGCTGATGTGGTCAATCATTCCGATTGTAGTGGATGCCAAAGATCTAACCGAAGAAGAAATTGAGTTGAGAAAGTATATCTCGGAAAATCTTGAGGAACTTCGTGTTTATGGTTTTGCGAGTGGAGTTGACGATTTGTCGTTTCTTAGGGGAGACTGTGGAAGTGAAGAGGCACTTCTTTCTCCTCTTAACGCAGTCAAACGATTTGAAATGTATTCAGATAACCTTTTGTATGACTGGGACTTAATGGCTATTCCTAACACTTTAAAGCTAAGGTATATATACAATGAGTTTTTTACTGAACACCACGCCACCTTTTCCCGCATACTCTCTGACAGGCTATCTCAAGCTATTGAGGAGGGCTTGCCTGAGAAACACATAAGGCTAATCCAGACCGCTATAGCGGTAATCAAAAACGACCCAGAAAGCTTGCCAAAAGGAGAACCCAAGAGTTTTGCGGAGAAGTGGCTAAGGGAGGAATTGGTGGGCTTTATAGAGGCGTGAGAAGTTCAACTCTATTGAAAACCTGCCATCCTTTTGTCCAGATACATCCGGGCAATCAAGCCTTTTCTGTTATCCCTGACACCCTCAAGTTTTAGATTATGCAATTTGTCAGCCCCGCCTACCGCCACGGTCATCCACGGTAAGACCTCCCATAGGGAGGCGCCGTGGCGGTTCCGCAAGGAATATGGGTGGGGTGGAGGAAAGGATGGAAAAAGCCTTACTCCTCACAAACTTCTTATCCCACTTCCCTCCCCTCAAGGGAGGAGAGGTGGTGAAAGTAGGGGAGGACTTATATGTCCTCCTCCTTGAACCTCTGGCCGATGAGCCAGGGGCATACAGGGGCGTTCCACTGAAGGAGTGGGAGCCTTTTCCCGTGGACCTGTTGGTCCACGAGGATTTGATAGAGGATGTGGTGGGGTGGTATTTCCCATCACTCCTCAAAAAAGCCAGGGCGATGGAAAGGCGCCCTGTAGATTTCCTGAGGGACAAAGATGAGTTCCTCAGTAAGGTAATAGCGGTCCAGTGGGGCAGTGAATTTTGCCTCACTGAACCGTGGCAAAGGGTGGTGGTATGCAAAAAAGCCACCATCCTTATCGCTGAGGATGTTATCCTTAGCGGATTTAGGTTCTCCCGTTTTGGGAAGGCTTCCGTTAAGGAACTTCCCGACGGGAATTTAGAGGTAGTCCTTGAGGCAGGGGCTGCCTACTTCGCAGGAGGGCATGAAGTCCTCCCAAGCGGAAGGATTATCAGAAAAGGTCCTTCCGTAAAGTTGTTCATAGAGGGCGAGGAAGTCCTCTTGGATGAGGGCGAAGACCTCGTCCTCTATGTGCGGGGGGATGAAAGTCTCCCTGAGGTGAGGGTAATCACATGATATACCTCTTCCTTGTCAACTTCACAAAGAAGGAGTTTATAGACCTGGGGAAGGTTTATGACTCCTTCTTCGGAAAACCACCTGTGGACCTGTTCTTCGCCCTTCTATGGGGCGGAGATCATCCCAGCCCAATGTTTGGAAGGTGGGCTGGAGATCAGGTTGTCTTGTTAGCAGACTGGGATATTTGCTGCTACAAGGCAACCCGGTTAATAAAGGAGGGAAAGCTAACCCTCCCTCCTTCCATCTTGCAGGCGTTATGGGGAGAGCCTGCTTACAAGACCCTGGACCGCATAATTTTTGCGGAGTTCAGGGATATTACGGCAGAGGTGATTAAATTCCTCTGCCCTGTAGATCTTGAGGAGGTTGGCTGATGGGTCAATACTACCTGTTAGCCAATCTCTCTAAGCGGGAGTATATCCACCCGCACAGGCTGGGGGCTCCCGCTAAGCTTGGGGAGATAGCCTCCAACATAAATGTTGCGGGGGTTCTCCTTGCAGCTACTGCTATCCCAGATAGCAGTATTGCCGATCACCCGTTCGTGGGAAGATGGGCGGGTGATCAGATAATCGTGGTGGGAGATGAAATGAACTGGCCTTATGTCTCCCACCTAATAGAAGAGGGAAAGGTGGATATTCCCTCTTGGATCATAAACGAACTTAAGGAGGGCTATATCCCTCCCGAGGAGGGAGAGGATGTGTCCTCCTACTGGAGGAGAGTAAGGCAGATGGGCGGAATGCCCACGCTTTACTCTCTTGTAAAGAAGCACTTTAGGGATATATCGGTGGAGGCTATTAAATTCCTCTACCGAGAGTATAGAGAAGACGGGCTTTATGCGGCCCGTCTTATTATCAAGGAATACAAAGAGGGCTTTTTAGGCCCTCAGTATGTCCTTGATCTTCTGGAGGATGAAGAAATCTACCAAGCCCTCCAGAAGGAGATGGGAGAGGAAATTCAAAAAATCCTCTCCCGTATAAAGCGGGCAACATAACCGCTAAGTTTGGGGGGCTTTATGCCCCGCTTTCTTCAATTAGTCAAACCTGCCCGATGGTGCGGTCATCCAAGGTAAGAGTGGCCAAAGGCCGCCGCCGCACCGTCCCGCAAGGGATAGGGCAGGGAGGAGGAAGTCATGAGGCAACAGGCGATGCAGCACCAACAGCAGCAGCAACAACCGAGGCCTCAAACGAGGCCTCAAGCCCAAGGGCAGGAAAATCCTGTCCTTGAGTTTTTCCACACCAGTGGAGAGGGCAAGTATAAAAAGCTTACCCTCACTGGTTCTGAAAGAGGCGGAGTAATCCTCCGCCTCTCTGAAAAGGAGGGAGACGGTGTGAAAAGCATCGTCTTCTCTCTTAGTAGGACAGAGTTAATAACTCTGTCCCGTGAGGTAGAGTTCTACCTCATGGGAGTGGTAAGACCCACTCCCGCTAATGGTAGCGGAAGGGCTTCCGTAGTGGAGTTCTTCCATGCCAATAGCAACGGACAGTATAAGAAGCTGTCCGTTGAAGTCTTCCAAGACGGGGGCATTGCCCTCGTCCTCCGTCAGGGGGAAAAAGGAAAGCCCTCTGATGGTATCGTCTTTGCCCTTTCAAGGGCGGAGGCGATACACCTTTCAGAGGAGTTAAAGCTCCTCTTTTATAAGGGGGCATAATCCCCCTGAGTTAGGGCGGGCTCCTGCCCGCACTTTTTTAGTTTTATGTGAATTGGTCAACCCCGCCCGCAATGGGCGGGGACCGAGGGGGTGGTAAAAAGGGAGGGAAAGGGGGATAAAGGGGGGTAAAAAACCACCCCGACCCAGTCTGGTCTCCTTTGGGGGACCAGGCTGGGGAGCTCCAAAAACTCTCCAGGGGAGGAGAACTTCCACTCCTTCCCTGTGCCTGGGCGGTCTTAAAGGCCGCACCCCGCTGGGTCCACACGGGACAGGTTTGTGTCTCTGTTGTGGGTCCAGATTTTGACTGCCCTCTTTGTGAGGGCAGTATTTTACTGCCCAGTTTCTGGGCAGTTGCGGGAGGCGGAGGCTTTGCCTCCCGCTCGTAGGGGCAGGCATATGCCCCTGAGTTAGTTATGTCAGGTCTGGATTTGTCAAGCTTGCCCTGTCCTGTGGGTCATCCACAGGTAAGAGTGTCCAAAGGACACCGCCCACAGGGAAATCTACAGGGCAAGCAAGGAGGCAGACATGTTAAAGACCCAACGCATCTCACTTCCAACCACCCTCCCCTCCCCAATCTGGGATGGGGACAGGGTGTTTGAGGCTCCTTTGGAGCCTATGGTCTACCCTGTAAAGACCAAAGACATTACCGTCCCAAACTTCTTTGGCGGAACTGTTCTTGCCCGCAGGGTAGAGTATGTGGAGGTGAAAGTCTCCAAAAGGTTTTCATCCTCCATCCAAGTGGAAGTCTCTGAAAAGGGACTTCTTGACTGCATAGGGCTTACCTCTAATGGGCAAGTCCTTGCAGTAATAGGCAGAGGGTCTTCTCCAAAGAGAACCCTCGTAGTTGTAGAACCTCAGGCGTTGAAGGAGTCTGAGGTTTTTGAGAGCCTTTCAGACCTTCTGTTGAAGGAAGGGTTTGAAAGGGCAGAAGTGTCTGGCCGCCTCAGGTTCTGGGGAGAGCCAGAATTTGAGGTGGTGGTAAACGGCAGGGTGGTTCCTGCTGAGGATGTTTTCCCTCCCGAGGAGGGATTTGAACCTCCCGTGAGGGCAGAGGGTTCTGTCCTAAAGGTAGAACCCGACCTTGCAGATACTCCCGAGGAGTATCTGGAGAACTTCTATGCCCTTCTCAGTGGCATAGACTGCACCTTGTCCACCAAGGGCAAGGTCTATCCCATCTTGGGAACCATGTGCTTTGGTTCTCAAGACAAAGCAACCCGCAATGCCCTGAGGGTTTTTGCCCAGGACATTGTAAGGGTTCTGGATGATTTTGTGGGCAGAGTACTTCTGCCCACCTACGGAAAGTCCTGCCGAGAGGAAAAACTGGCAGGTCTTGGCTTTTATAGGATAAAGCCCTATGGGCTTGCCTATGAAAGCGTGCCCGCCAGCATCTATGCGGAGAGGGAAACTCTCCGTATAGTTTACAAGCTGGCGAAGAACCTGTTGGAGACGCTTCTACAAGAGGGAGAAGTCTCCTACAGGCTGGGAGGAGGTCTGCCTCTGAGGGAGGAATACTTGAGGTTCCTCTCCGAGGAGGAGGTAGATACTCTCCTTTCCTTCCCTAAGAGATACTGGGAAGGAGAAAAGCTTGTATCTGTGGAGGAGGTCAGCCATGTTTGACCAATTCCACAGGATACAAAGGATCGCTTGGGGGCTTTTTTATCAGCCCCCTGCTTATGAGATAGGGATGGGTTCCCTATCGGCAAGAGAGATCTCCGTGGGCACCCTTTTGGTGCCCGTTGGAGAACTCTATGTGCGGGACATCAGGGTTATAGACACCCTTGATGTTCCTTTCCCTCCGCAGAGGGAAGGTTTTATCATCCCTGCGGAGACTGAAGACGGTCTTCCCGTTGTGCAAGTAGCATCTGGCGGGGAGGTCGTCGCTTTGGCGGGACAGGGCTTTCTAATTTTTGATCCGATAATTCCTACAAAGAGAGAAAGTCTTTTAGTTCTTTCTAAAGCCCTGATCCTTGCCAAGAACATAAGCACAGCTTGTATGCTGTGCTGAGTTGCCCCATTTGGGGCGCTTATATTCCAATTTCCTTTCTTAGCCACTCCCTCTCTGGGAGAAGGTGTAAAGTAGCGTGGTAGTATGCCATAAGCTTAGAGGTCAGGTCTGGAGGAGGGAGGATAAACCTATTGGAGTGAAGAAGCTTGAATATATAGACTGTGTGGACTGTGGCATTGGTAAGAAGATGCCTTTCAAGGGACTGAAAGTTAGCAGGGTATCTTTCTTTCATTATCACTCCCATCAAAAACACCTCAGACAGGTATATAGGCTCCTCCTCTTTGGCATTGATGAGGATTTCTCTCAGATAGCTTGCGGAGGTGTATTGCTTGCCCTCTTGATAGGCAAGTCTTCTTTGGCGAAGGTATAAAAACTTTGAAAAAACGCCCCAATAACCCTTATAAGACCCTTCCACTTTCTCTCTCCCTGTTATCTCCGCAAGTGCCATAGCGATGGCGGTATAGTGAGGGAGTGGATTGTTTCTCCATTTTTCGTAAAAAATCTCGTATGCCTTAGAAAAACCCACCTGCTTTATAAGGTTTATAGCGTAGCTGTCAATGTCTGCAAGACTTAGCACCATCATGAGGTTTATTTTAGCTGAGGGGGGTTAACTAACTCTTAAAGCAAGAACGAAGACTTAGTTAACCCGAAGAAAAATTTGTCAAGCCCGCAGGAAGGCGGTCATCCACAGGTAAGAGTGGGCAAAAGTCCACCGCCACCTTCCTCCTGCCAAAGGGCAGGTTTGCGGGCAAGGAGGCATCCATGCCACAAACTATACTTAAACCAAACTTTCTAAAAGTGTCCCCCTCTCCCGTAGAGGGGATACTTCGCGGGGTCCCGTATGGGGCCAACATAGGAATAGCCTTTGAAGGACCCAACAGGGCGGACATTAGACTCCGCCCTCAAATCTACGGACGGTTCCTTGTATTGGGGGTAAACCAAGAACTTAGCCCCCAAACCGCAAGGGCTGTCCTTGAGTATTTGAGGAAGGATGTGCCTCGGTTTTACAAGCTGAGGGCGTTCCTCCTCAGGGAGGTGCCAGAGGGCAGTTCTGAAAAGACTGCCCGAGTGGCCATAAAGCAGTTCAGTCCAGATAGGGTTGAACTGCTAAGTCTGGATAGCGGGCTGTTTTACACAGTTCGCATCCATGACGGCGGGCACGCCGAGTGTTCCTGCCCTGATTTTGTAAACAGAAGGGCGGGAACAGGAACTTGGTGTAAGCATATAAAGGCTTTGCACCAAGAACTCAAAGAGGAATTCTCTCCCGATGTGGAGGAATTTCCCTATTGTTTGCCTCTGTGGGAGATGGATAAAGTCTCCAAAGAGGCAAAGTTCATAGAGGAAATTGGAGGCCTCTATGAGGTGATGTCCCATCCTTTTGCGGAGAGAGAAAGTTATACCCGCCGCAGGGATGGGTATGATACTCCCTTTCTGGGGGTGGAGTTTGAAATCCCAGAAGGGAGAGGGGCTGAGATGACCCTTCTTTTGAGGGTAATTTCATCCCTGATGAAGAACGGACTCATCTCTCACTACGAGAGGGATGCGTCCGTGGATGGTGGGGAGATAAAGCTATCTCCCTTCCCCGCCACACTTGAGGAGGTTCTCAAAAAAGGACAACTCCTCAAGGACTTAAGGGACCTTGTAAAAGGTCTCTTTATCAGTTCCAAACACTCAGGGCTACATGTTCATATAAACATGTGGCCCTTCAGGGAACGGGTGGAGGAGATGCTTGAACTCCTCCTACCGTTTGTCCGCCTCCTTGAGAGGAGGTTTAACCTCGTCTCAATCTTCGGGCGGGGAATGAACCCCTACGCCACGAGGGTGGAGGCGTTAGTCCCTCCACGGTATTGGTGGGTCAATTTCACATCGTTGCCCCACACCGTGGAGATAAGACTGGGTTGTTCTAAGCACGGCGACCCAGTCAAAATTTTGCTCATGTCCCTCTTTATGCAAAGGGTCTTCTGGGCAATAATGGAGGGAAGGTTCAAAGTGCCTCCCCTTGACGCAAGCGGAGACAAGCTGATCTCCGCTTTCTCTAAACTCCTTTCCAAAGAGGAAAGGAGATACATAGTGCCTCTACTCAAGGAGGCACTAATAAGTCCCACAGGGGGCTGAGTGGGAGGGGGCAATTGCCCCCGCTTTTTGTTAGTCCCGCAGGGAGATGGCCATCCAAGGTAAGTGCGGCCATAGGCCGCCGCCATCTCTCTCCTGCCAAAGGGCAGGTTTGCGGGACAGGAGGTAAGCATGTGTGTAATAGCCTACAAACCTCAAGGTGTAGTCCTCACTCAAGAGGACGCCAGACTTATGTGGGAGGCAAACTCCCACGGAGCAGGTTTTTGCGTGTGGGATGAAAAGTCCCGCACGTGGAAGATGAAGAAGGGCTTCATGAAGTTTGAAGCCCTTTGGAACGAGATAGAACCCTATACAAAACAGGGTTCTATTCTCGTTGTGCACTTCAGAATCGTCTCAAGGGGCAGGGTCTGTCCAGAGCAGACCCATCCCTTTGAGATTAAGCTGGAAGAGGGGGTTGCCTACCTCTTCCACAACGGGACCCTTGACATCACTCTATCACAAGGGTCCTCGGACACTTACGAGTTGGCTTTTCAACTTAGCCAACTCAAGCTAAACAAGAGGCAGCTTAAGCTGCTTCTAAAGGAAGGTGGCCTCCTTGAGAGGGTAAGGGCACACTCCCGCTTTGCGGTGTGCCTCCCCGACGAGGAGGAACCCTTCCTCGTTGGAAGGTGGGAGGAGATAAGGGGTCTTAAGACCTCTAACTCCTCTTGGGAGTTTGGAAGGACCTACACGGGTCTTTTCAAAAGTAGGAGTTATTCCTACTCCTACTCCTATCCTTCCCTCTACTGGGAGGAAGAGTGGGAGGAAAAGGAAGACCTCCTATGCGAATGTAGTCCAGAAGAGGACTACATCATCGTAGAGGTAGGCGCCCTCTGTTTTAAGGTAGAGGGAGGAGTAGCCTACCCATACTTTGGGGATGAACTTACAACGGTGTTAGGAGAAATCATCCCCAGAGAGGACGGCCTGTTCCTCGTGTTGGGCGACGGGCTGTCCTTTGAAATAAAGCCCAGCTACAAATACATGCCACGCTGGGCTTTGGACACAGACGGTGTTCTTTACCGTCTGGACAACTACAGGCTGATTGCCTACCCTGTGGGAGGGAAATGCCCCAAAGAGGTGGCAATCGGTTTGAGGGACGGGGACGTGCTATACGTCCTTAATGAAACCTCCCTTGTGGTTCCTTATGAGGTTAAGGAGGCGAAAAAATGATAAGAACCGCAAGGTGGGAGGAAGTGAGGCACTTAGTAAGTGCCTCCTTTGAAGAGCAGGGGATAGGGGGAAGCCCTTCTCCTGCCCATGGCTACCTTGTCTATGAGGAAGATGGCGAGGTGGTAGCCTGTCAGGGGTGGCGAAGACTTGGCTGGCTTTACATTGAACTTTGCCACCTCTATGTGATGCCCGAATATAGAAACAATGGCATCGCAAAACTCCTTGTGCGGGAGGCTATAAAACAACTTCCTGCCAAGGTCTTCTTGGCAACCGTGCTGGAGTGGAACACTCCCTCCCAACGGGTGCTAAGCCAGTGCGGCTTCCAAACCGCAGGAACGTGTTCTTCTCCCATAACGGGAAGGACACTAATAGTCTTCACACTGGTGAAGACTGAGTAGCGGGCTTTTGCCCGCATTCTTTTATTAGTCAACTGAGAAAATGGGTTAACTAAGTTTTTAATTTGTTGTTAAGAGTTAGTTAACCAATAATGTTTGCTAAAATGAAAATTATGGGGGTGAAGGAATGAGAAAAGGCTTGGTGGCGTTTTTATTTCTGGGGGCTATAGCCCAGGCGGAAGACATTGGGATAGGTAAGAGTCAGATGCCAGCGAATAGTCGTTCTGAGTCAGCATGTTTGGTGTCGGAACAGGAAATTCTTAATGTTCCCATATCTGCAAACGTTCGTAATGTATCTTTGACCTATTTAGTGTCTTTGATTTCACAATACGCTAAGGTTCCGATAGTTTTAAGGGACATAGCCTATCCTCAGCAGGTGCAAGCGGGTGGAGGACAGGTGCAAACAGGACAAGGAGGACAAACGCAAGCCCAGAGTGAGTATTTTACGCTTTCATACTTTGCGGATGGCAAGCGGTTATCTCAGGTGCTTGACGAAATTACTGGTATGTTTGACCTGTGGTGGAAGTATGAGGGTGGGCGAATAGTGATATACAAGTATGAGACTAAGGTCTTTAGTTTGCATCTTCCTTTTTTACAGAAGAAGATAGATGAGAAGAACGGTGGATTAACCCTTGCCTATCAGAGAGAATTCACAAGGAACTTGGAAGCAAACTTGCAAAAGCTTCTAAGAGACAGCGGTTCTAAGGTGTCGGTTGATGAGATGGGGAATGTGTATGTTAGTGCAAGGCCGTCAGAAGTGGTGGCTATAGAGGGTGCAGCGAATAAGATAAACGAAAACTTTACAAAACCCATACCTCTGAAGCTAAAGGTTTATTTGGTGAGTGATCGGGATTTTTCTTCCTTGGGTATTTCGTGGGATGCAAGGGAAGGTGGAGTGAGTGCAGGTCTGAAAAATGCGGTGGCCAATCCTATTTTCAATCTTTCCATTGCCACCACGAGGATTGAGGCGCAGCTGAACGCACTGGCAGAAAGCGGGAAGGCTAAGCTTATAGAGGACAGCGTTTTAAGTGCCCTGAACGGCCAGCCCATGGTGTATTCTCCGCTGCAAAAGCAGAGGATCATTTCTCGTTTTGAACTTTCTTACATTTCTTCTGGTGCGGGCGCACCTCCCACTCCCACTATAACGGTGCAGACGGAGGATATTGCCACGGGCAGCGTGTTGATAATAGTGCCATACTTTGTGGATGAGGGCACGATTGCGGTAGATTTATACAGGCGTCAGGACAGTTTGGAGAGGTTGGATACGAGGAGGGTAGATTTGGCGGGCTTTCAAAACGAGTTGTCCTTGCCTTTGGTTGCAACAAGAACGAACATAAATCAAACCCTTTTAAAAAGGGGGGAGACGCTGGTTCTGTTTTCCACCGCACAGACGCTGGAACAGTTTAGGGACGGTGGCGTCCCCTTTTTGAAGGACATCCCCATTTTGGGTTATCTTTTCTCAACCAAAGAGAAAACAAGCGAACTGTTTAGGCTTGTGATCACAATGGAATTCATATAAAGGAGGTGTAGGTATGAGGAAAGTTTGGGTGTTGCCTCTTTTAGGTGCTTTGTTTGCCTGCGGCGGCGGAGGAACATCTGGTGCGGGCGGTTCTGTAAGCGGCTTTTACTCCCTAAGTCTTAGACTCAACCAAATGGACATCACCTCTCCCGCCGTAAGCGGAACTCCGCCCGACATCACCGTGCCCGAGGACATCATAAGCGGAAGCGTCTCCCTCGCTTATTCAGGGAATTCTCCCAATCCTCTGAAGGGAGTTGTCCAAAGGGCGCAGCTGTGTCTTGATGGGCTGTCTTGCTACTCGCTTCCAGTGGGTGGTGTGATAACTGCCAACGCAAATCCGCTTAGCTTTAGCCTGTCTTTGAACGCTTACAAATTTGGCCTGCCCTGGATTGCTATAAATCCCTATGAGGACAAGGTCTTATCCACAAGCTTTCAAGTTGTCCCTCTTACCTCTTCAGGGACAGCCAGAACGCAAACGGACAACTACTTCAATGCAATTAGAACTGTAAGCCTTCTGCATCCGCCTGTGGCGAGAAACTCCCTCACATTAACTGGCGTGGGAGACTTTATCAAACAGACCACTTACAGCGGCTACACTTCCACAATGGGAACTGTTAATGTAGTTGTCCCAATGGGAGTTGCCACTGGAAACCAGATAAGTCCAAACAGCGTGAGGCTAACCGCAGGTGCGTTGAGGTGTAGAGATGATGGGGCAGGTGGTATTACAGAGGATACGGGAACGCCCTCTGCAACGTGTAGTGGAAGCATCAACTACACCACTGGTGCTTTGAGTTTTCAAATAGCTGGCGTGGGAAGCGCTACAAACGTGCAGATAAATTATGTGGTTTCTGGGTCCCAGCTGTGTTTGGACGACGGCGCTGGCAATTTAGCAGGAGAGTGTTCTGGAAGCGTAAACTACGCCACTGGGCAGGTAAGCTATAGGTTCAATGACAATTTTGTTAGCACGCCTGCCACAGTAAACATCAGCTGGACGCAAGCCTCTGCCTTAGGAAACACCATAACTTATGCATTGCCTCCTCCCTCTGCAGTGGCCGCTTATGTATATCAGGTGTCTGGAAGGGTAGTGGAGGTCTATCAGGGAACCACGCTTTTGTGCAACAATCAGGGAACATCTGGGGTGTGCAGTGTGTCTGTAAGCGGTAATACCGTTAGCATAAACTTCCCTGGCGGAGTTTTGCCCAATCTTTCCTTGAGATATTCTCAGGATACGAAGGTGGATATAAACCCGGGCGTAGATGCTGGTGTTTATAGTGGGCAATACGGTGGAAGTTCAACTCCCACTGTAAGCGGCTATGTGGAGGTTGAGGTAAAGCTTGGAAGTGGTGAGACCCTGAAGGCAAGGAATAACATAACCTTCAGGGTGGTGCCTCGATGATTTAGGAACCCAAATAAAAATCCCCCTCCAGAGGGGGGATTGCTTACCTTCTGTTTAATATCTTGCTTAATTGCTTTTCCGTCGAATGTGCGCTTGAAATAAAGGTTTTTTCTGAATAGAAGTTGCTGGAAGTCAAAACACTCACAGCAAACCCCACAGATACACCCACCAAAAGCACCATGTTCATCACCACCACCTCCTTACAGGGGAAGGGTGCAAGTCAAAACACCGTTGCTGGGGTCGTCTGGACAAGCCCCGCTACCGTACATAGTGTTCAACTCTTCCTTTACCTTCCCACATATGCTGTTGCTTCCATTGCAGTTTATGTCTACCTTAAGGGCATTGTTGGCACTCTGGTAGTCTGTTCTTAATTTAAATCCCTTCAATTTAGCCCAGTTTTGATTATCTATAATGTATAGGTTCTGAGGAAGTATCTGACACTCATTGCTTGCCAAAGCCTGAAGTAGCAACGATGTATCATATCCCACATCACCAGTAGAATTAGCATGGAGCCTGCTTAAACACTTCATCTTGGCCATTACCACCGCCTCCCTGATGTCCTTCACATTCTTTGTTATCAGATTGGCGTTGGGATCATCCGTGGAAGTTATAATTCTTGGCACCACCATTGCTAACAACACGCCAACGACGGCAACAACTACAATCAACTCAATTAGGGTAAAGCCTCTCCTACGCTTCATGCTAATACCTCCTAAAAGTTTTGGGTTATATTATAATATAAGTCAAGGAGGGACGCAACAGTGAAAAAACCTTTAGCGTTAGGATTGTTTTTGTTTAGTTGGGTTTATGCACAGCCCACACCTACACCTATGCCCATACCGGAGACAAACCATACACAAATATCCCCCGCACCGACGCAGTCCATACCAGCCCAACCTATGCCAGTGCCCTCTCCTACTCCCCCACCTACAGTTTCGGCAAACCCAAACCCAAATCAAATGTCTCCCATTGAGTTAAAGCCAGAAGACAAAAAGTTTATTGAACTCAAAAAGAAGACCATGTTAAGGCAAACATACAACGAATATCAAAAAGCGGACAAGGCTACAAGGATTGACAAGGTTAATCTGGAAAGGTCCCTTTTGGAAGCCGAACACGCCCTAAAAGCCCAGAAGTATAAAAACAGACAGCTTGAGGTGCAGATGTCTTATCCCTACTATTACAACATTCCCATTTCTGGTGTGGTAGGGGACATGGTAATAACAAGCGGGATGGTGTTGAAGGATGAGACTGTTTTGATGGGTAAAGACAAGATTGTGGTTCAGAATGGGCATGTTTATGTGGGAGGGTATTTAGTATCCTATCCTGTTATGGAGAACATAAAGTATCCCAAAACAGAAACCACATCTGTGTCTTCTCCGCAGCTTTTAACGGGCATGCCTTCCTTTGGTGGGGGAAGTCCTCCAGTGGGGATGCCTCCTGTTCCGCCTCCGCCTCCGCCTCCTCCAAGATAATAGCTATGCGTAGGGCTTTCTCTTTAGCGGAGTTGATGTTTGTCTCCCTCATCATCGGGGGGCTTATGGTTGCGATGTTTAGGGTATACAGAACGAACGCAGACTATGAGACAGCCCATCAGGTGGATGAGTTTGTGAAAGCGGTGGACAAGGGACTGTATATGGTGGATATTGTTTTGCAGAATTCTTCTTTTAGGAAGTCCAATGTGTCGGGGGTTGAGGGGGACAATGGAGGGCTTTATTTGATGGTGTCGGGCAGTTCCTTTGATGCAGTCTACAGGGCTTTGATGAATGGGGATTGTATGGTTAGGTGTTTTGATAATATAGATAGCAACAACTCGGGGTGTGGTGGGAATACGGCGGACTTTAGCGGGATGTGTCAAGATAACAAACTGTGTTTAGCGGGTATTCTTGAGAAGAGGTATTTGAACACCTACATGATACCTAAGGCGTTGCAAGGGAGGGTATCTTTTCGTGCTGTTCCTGTAAAAGACCCTTACGAGGTTGTGGTGGATTCCCAAAATCAGCAGAAGGCAGCAGCTGGGCAGTTAGTGAAATTGATAGCAATAGAAATGGATTTAACGGATGCACGTGGAGTTATTCCAATATTGCAGGACATAGATAGAAGGTATGTAAGCGGAGGGGATAATGTGTTAGTTTATTCTTTAAACAATTCCTCAGGACACTTGGTGATTGTAAGGGATGGATATGTATGCCAGTGAGGACCAGGAGAAATGAGGGTGTTGGATTTGATTACAAGGTTGCGTAAGGGTAAGGAAGATGAACCAAAGGGTGTGTTTGCAATGAGGGTAGGGACGTCTCTTTATGAAAAGCCAAGACAGGTTATTCAGTTGCTTTTTGGTCCAGAGTTGGCAGACAGCATAATAGATGAGATAATAAAGTCTGGAAAAGACCGATACAGTTATTTGACAATGGAGAAGGGGGTGAAAGAAGAAAGGCTTGTGCAGGTTTATTCTGAGGTCTATGGCAATCAGTATGTGCTGTCCCTTGAGGGGGATGACTACTTTGTGGATAGGGATGGGTGTTTAGTGGATAGAAAAACGGGATTTAAGCATCACTATTTACCGATAGACGGGGATGTTGTCTTGGTGCCTAAAAGTGTTTACATGAGGAAGGTAAGTGAAAATAAGACTGAAGGAGAGATAGTTGGTGAAGGAGATCTGTGGAAGGTGTTTGTAGATATAGTAAGAAAGGCTTTAGGGGGTGAGGTTAATGACATTCTCGTAGAAGGGCAAGGGTCGGTGTATAAGGTGTTTTACAAGTTGCTTGGTGGTGGGAAAGTTAGTGTTATGACGCTTACTGCCAAAGAGGGAGAGAATTTGGTTCAGATGTTGAAAAACAGGGCATCTGAGTATTCAGAGGTTAAGGCTAACGTGGACGATAAACCTCAAAGCGGGAGGATAGAGATAGAGAATGAGGTGGAACTTAGGCTTGAGTTTCAGCCTGCGGTGGGAGGAGAAAGCGTAGCGGTGCGGATATTCAACATTACGGGCTATTTTAACAAGCGACTTGAGGAACTTGGGTATGAGAAGGAGTTTATAGAGAAAGCGAGGAAGTTAGCCATAAGGAGAAACGGTCTCATCCTTGTTAGTGGCTCCGCAGGGCAGGGTAAATCCACGCTGATCAAGTCTATGCTTTTGGAAGCCCATCCAGAGAGGAGGAGGATAATCTCGCTTGAAGATCCTGTGGAGATGAAAGTGAAGGGGACTGTTCAGATGCCTATAGGGAAGTTTAGCTTTGCAGAGGGTGTGCGGTCTTGCATGAGGGCGGTTCCAGATATAATCGTGGTGGGGGAAACCAGAGACGGAGAGACTGCAAAAAACACCATAGATGCGGCAATGTCTGGGCACCTCACTTACACCACCATTCACACAAACGATTGCGTGGGTGCTATAGAGAGGTTTATTCTAAAGGCGGTAGAAACGGGGGAGATGAGTGCGGAGGATGTGAGGTTTAACATGTCTTCAACCCTTTTGATCTCGGTCAATCAGGTGCTTGTGCGGTTAAAGGATGGCAAACTAAAGCCCGTGGTGGAGTATTTAATTCCTGACCATGAAGATAGGATCCTTATCAGGGAAGGGAGGTTTGAGGAGTTAAGGGAGAAGTTGAAAGAGAAAGGAATAACTTTAAATCAGCAGATAGAGAAGCTATACAAGGAAGGGCTTATAACGGAGGAACAGTATTTGAGTTATTCGGGGGTGGGGTGAGGATAAGCCCCTTAGCAAAGAGTTTTTAAGTCTGGATGGATAAAGGCATAGACTTTCATCATATTAACCTCCTGACTAAGATGTAGCCTGACATTGATGCTGGGAAAGTAAAAGTCCCAAGTGAAGTCCAAGGACCTAAACGAGAGTGCCATTTACTTACAAAAATACCATAACCTACAAAGCGATCTCCCTCTTCCCAGCCTGTAAATCCCCTTAAAATTCTTCTTGTTGTATCTAAAATAATGTAAGAGTGCGGTGTTTGGAAGTATAACCTAAAAACACGATCTGAAACCGTATAAGCCACCCAATTATTGCCTCCACCGCTGCTCCAATACCATGACGCATGACTAAAGCTTGATGCGTAAGTGGTGTTATTGGGGTATAGATATACATAATCATATGCAAAATTTAAATTAACACTGAACTGCAAAAATATCTCATAAAGACGATCATTACCCGTCGCAATCCTCAATGGCACAGACGACCGATTTGTAAATCTTATTATTGCTTCCTCACAGGTTTGTAGATCATAGTCGCTTGTTGCATTAGTCAGGTCTACTCTCCTGCACGTGCCGCTACCACCACTTCCACCACCACCACCACCACTTCCACCACCACTAATAATTGGAGTGTCGTTCAGCGTATTTGGTGTAGACACAGGCGCAGCAAAAACTATGCTTGAAAGTAGTAAAGCTATTACACCAAACTTTCCCTTCATAGCCCAACCTCCTAAAAAGGGTATATATTATATTACCCCAAAGCACTTCTTATGGCTTCTATTAGTGGTAGGTAAAACCCGCCATAGAAGAAAAGCAGCATTCCAGCTACAACAGCCATAGCGGTAAAACTCAAGATGTTCCCAATTCTGGAAACCACCACCTTTGTCATATCCAGCATCTCCCTGTAGAGATCCTCTATGTTTTTGGAAATTTCCCTCTCATCTCCTTCTAAGGCGGATATAAGAAGCGTTCTCTCCACTGGAGACATAGGATACCTCATGGACTGAAGTATTGCCTCTCCAAGAGGTCTTCCCGCATCCATTGCAAAGTTGAACTTTTGGACATCTATGGCTTTCCCTCTGTAAGCCTTTGCCGCCTCTTCTACCTTTTTGCCCGCCTTTGTGGATTGATAAATATACAGATAAAACTTCATCTTCTCAGACATTCTATATGCAGGGTTGAACCTGTCTTGGCTAAGGTAAAGAACCAGCACGGTCCCAAGCGTCAAGGCAAAGTATGCATAAAACACCCAAGAGTTCTTAGACATATAAATCAAAAAGGGAAAGTAAGAAGGCAAAAGGGATAAAACCTTTTTGTCTATAGGAAAGGCAGTCAATATTTTGTATAGCATCGTCCAAAAGACCGCATAGTGCATAAGTAGTGCGATTGCGGGAGATATAAGCTGACGCCTCAAGCTATTGACCACCTCCCTTATCTCCTTCGTGCTATCCCTGTATGCCTTCACAAACTCTTTAAGGTTCCTTATCCTTCTTGCGGAGGATAAATACTCATAAGTCTGGGAAGAGATAAGATGCTTTTTGTGTAGTGCGGTAAAAATATCCTCTCCCTTCCTGATTAAAGCCTTGACCTCCTCAAATCTTTCCTCCCCTGGATACATCTCCTTAAGTAGATCAATCAAATAAACATCCGACCTTTTCCCATAAAGCCTACCCACAACCTCCACAACCGCATCATCATACTTCCTCTGCAGGTCAATCCGCATCTTCTCCAGCATCATCCTCCTCCAATGCAGGACTTCTCCAAAGACAGCCTGCAACTTCCCATAGTCAGTTCTTCTACCACCAGAGGCAAAGCCATATTCAAATCTATAAACATCAAACAGTTATCATACCCACTCATGCTAAACACCGTTTTGTCCCTCATGTCTTGCATATTGAAACTTTTCTCATCCACAGTAGCGGGCAGACTTATCTGTGCTTTCTCCACCGCCCTTACCTCCACCAACTCCAAAGGCGCCTCCACCGTCTTGTCCTGAAGGGATTTTATAATCTTGCCATTAACAACCTGGTCTGAATATTCAAAGGACTTGGCAAAACTGGGTAGGTTTGTGCGGCAGGGAACATAAGCAGGTGCTTGAGAAGCTTGAGGAGGTAGCAGAGGCTGAACCATCTTAAGTTCTTCCACGGTCCCTTTAGAAACTGTCCAAACTCCAACTATAGCGGCAAGCAAAACTACAAAAATTAGCACATTTTTTCTACTTAAAAGTTCAGACGGCTTCTTTACGGACTTTTTGTTGGGCGGGACATCGTCCAAGTCCAGCACATACACATCTCCAAACTGCTCCAGAATCCCCTGAATAGAACCGTAAACCCTATACATCTTTGCCTCAAAGGAAAAGTAGTGATACCTTACACCCTCCTTCCCGCCAAGCTTTTCCTCAAACACAACCCTTTTGTAGCCATCCGCTATATAAAGCCTCCACAGAAGCCACAGATCTCCTCTATCGCCAACTACATATACACCATTGACCTGCACATAATACTCGCCTACTTTGATATTTTTCTTGTTCTCCTCAATCCTTATCATCGTCCACCTCCTTTTCTCTCTCCTACCAACTTCCTGTTGTTTATATCAAAAATGTAAATCACATTGCCCTTCGTGTATAGGTAAAATCGTCCTTCCCTCCTAAAAACATTGTCCTGATGCCTGATAACCAAAGGAGATAAACTCTCAATGAATACCTCTTTCCCATCAAGCATATAGAAAATCCCATCCTTCACCACTATTATGATCGGGGTTTGCTTTACCTCCTCCACAGAAGAACCTTTGCCTTTCTCCCGCTTTCCCATAAAGTAGTTAAGCCCCACTACAAATACCATGATAACAAGCACCACGAGTAAAACAAAATTTACCCTGGGCAGATACTCGTTAATTAATCTTTCCATCATCTAAGTTCCACTACGTAATAGTTAGCTGAAACCTGCGAACTTGGGCACCTCTTGTCTTGATTGCCAAATCTCCCTCCCGCCACCGCATAGTGGCCAAAGCCCGACGCATCCACACAGAACTTATCCTTTAACAAGGCATAAAGAATATCCGTCTCCGCATCCGTTAGAGGGCTTCCGTCTGCATGCTTTATCTCCAGTTCAAACAAAGCATACCTGTATCCACCCGTGCTTGGGTTTGGAGATATGCCGTTGGATGAATCACCGTCTGCGTCCACCGCTTTAAACCAAGCAGACAGGACATACTTTCCAACCAGTTTATCCGCCTGCAATCTTGGGTCTAAAAGATTGACGGGCACGCTTGCGTTTAGGCGGTCAGAATTGGGAAGAAGAGACGTCCAACTCCTCGTGTTTCGCAAAGGTTCCACAAGTTGAGAAGGAGTGTAGTCTATGGAGAAATCATTGCCGCTTGGGTTCCCAGTTCCAAATAGAATAGGCCTTAGATTTGAATCTACTGACTGAACAGCAAGCGATGCATCAAAAACCCCCTTGTCAAAAGCTACAATAACCTGGGCTAAACTTCTGTATACCTCCCTTTGCTTTTCTGTTATGTAATTCCTAAGAAGCATGACGGTTATTATAGCGAACACCAAAGACGCCAACATCACCTCCACTAAACTTATACCATTCCGACGCTTATAAACAAAGCTTGATAGTCTTACTCCCATTATCAGTCCTCCACTTTGTTGCACTTCCAATATAGCTTTTTACCTCATAGTATGCCTCAGTAGGCAATCCGCTTACAGACAAAGAAGGACCTCCGCTGCACGCGGAGTCCGAGGGCACATAGTTGTAATCAAACCCATCCAATGTAATTGTGTTCCCACTTATACTTACTTCAGGTAGATACTTATAACCCCCTGCGTTTAAGTCAGCAAGCTGGTTTGGATATTGCCCTTTATCTGAAGCGTAGTTGCCTATAGCCTGGGCTATATACTGGAAGCTTGATATTAACCTTGAACCATCTACAGTGTTTGTAGCCTGCCTGTAAAGTCTTGGAACTACTATTGCCAAAAGGGTGCCCATAACTAACACCACAAACATCAACTCCACTAAAGAGAAACCTCTTCTACCTTTCATAGATTTATAATTTTAAGGTAAAAGAGCCATGTTTATTTCAGTCAATCTCTACGGTAAGGAAATAAGCCCTCTTCCGTGGCAGTTAGATGCGAGAAGCCACAACAATCTCATCATCACCGCCCCTACGGGTGCGGGTAAAAGCATAGCAAGTTATATCTGGGCTGGGCAAAAGTCTGCCAAGAGGGTAATCTTTACCGCACCCACAAAGTCCCTTTCAAATGAAAGATGGCTGGAACTCAAAAGGGCTGGGCTTGATGTAGGGCTACTCACAGGTGATGTTAGGCTGAACGACAAAGCTAAAGTTCTTTGCATGACGCAGGAAATATACACCTCGGAGTTCTCTAAGCTTCCAGACCAGAGGGTAATCATAGATGAAGTTCATTACATGTTCCAAGACCCAGAAAGGGCACGGGCATATGCGTTGGGCATCCGCAAAACCCATCCCAGTTCTTCACTACTACTTCTGTCTGCCACCATTACCGACAAGGGCATAGATATTTTGAAACAGCTAAGCGGGAGGGAGATGCATGTTATCAATGTCCAGAAGCGTCCTGTAAAGCTTGAGTTTGTGCATACTCCCTTGCAACTAAGTAAGGGTCTTTTGGACTATCTCCCAGCCATATTTTTTGTCTTTAGCAGGTCTTTGGCAGAAGAGGTTGTTCAAAGTCTGAAAAATTTGTTTGGGTCTTTAAAGGCGGTTCCAACAAAGGAAGAGTGGGAAAGGGCAAAAGAAATAGCCAAAAGGCTAAGCATAACAAACACCCTTTTGCTTTCAGCGGCAAAGCATGGAGTTGGGCTTTACTTTGGAGACATGAGATACAAAGAGAGGGTCTTTGTGGAGAAGCTTTTCAGAAACCAGCTAATAAAAGTGGTGGTGTCTTCAGATGCTTTAGCGTTGGGCGTGAATTTTCCAGCTAAAAGCGTTGTGTTTTGTCAGCTACAAAAGGCAGGAAGACCTCTTTCTAAGCGGGAGTTTTTACAGATGGCGGGAAGGGCAGGGCGTCCTGGGCTTTGGGACATAGGCTATGTGGGGTATTTAGCAGGGAAGGGAATGAAGGATGCTTTTAACATGCTTGTCTCCAGCCCACTGGAGGAGGAGGTTCTTTACATCCAGCCAAACCTAAAGGGTGTGTTAATGGAGTTGGAGTATGAGGAACTGTGGGATGATGCGGCGGTGGAGGCGGTCTGTGAAGAGGAGGCACAGCTGGTGGAGGAACTTTCACTAAAGACCCTCAAAAAGGGAGTGGTGAAAGGAAAGCTTATAGACGATGTGAGGATGCTGAGGTATTTTCTCAGAAGCACAAAGGAAAGCCAGAAGGTCTATGAGACATTGAGGGACATCTACTTTGAAGAGTTCTCCATGCCTACCAACTTTGCCATTGCCCAAAGGCTTGCAAAAAGCAATCAGATTGATGCGGTGCAGGTCTTTGGAGAACTCAAGGAGAAGGGAACTCAAAGGGAGAAGCTTCAGTTTTTGAAGTTCTTCATGCAGATTCGTGAAAGGTATGAGGTCTCAAACCTTGTGGAGTTAATGGAAAAGATACGCAAAGAGGATGAGTTTGTGCTAAACCCAGAACTACTTTTGAAGATTGAATGATAAAAGGCATTTTGCGATACCCAGGGAGAGGGCGTGTTTATTTTCCTGGACCCTCCCTACTATAGCACCACAAACTCAAGGCTTCAGGGCGGTTAACTAACCCTTACTCAAAAAGCACAAACTTAGTTAACCCTGTAGAGGGAGTTAACCGACCTTTGCAGAACGCTTAGTTATCCAAGCATAGAGGGTTAACTAACTCTTTTACTTTTTTCCAAGACTTAGTTAACCCTATGGAGACTGCTATACCAGATACTTAATATTAACTAAAATAAATACTGTAGGAGGTATTAGCCATGAACGACAGGGAACTGATAAGGAGGATTATGGAAGAGGTCAAGGATGAGAAGCTGAGGGAGGAACTATTGAGGCGTGTGGCTAAGGGAGAGGGTAGTGTAGAAAAAATTCTCAAGAGGATAGAACACAGGCTAAAGGGACAAGATAGCTTAGCTAAGCAGGAGATAATGCATGGGAGGACGGAGAAGATAGCGAAGATGGAGTGGTGGGGAGAGTTAATTGCTGCTCCGTTTTCTCGTATCTTTTTTGGGTTGATCTTTAGTGGAATAATTCTTTTTTGGGCCTACCTCTCTTTCAAAGATTTTACAAGGATGCCTAAGTTTATACTATTTTCGCTGGGCATTATATGGTTATTGGCGATTGTAGATGCTATGATACAGGTTTACTTCCTACTGGAAGGCAAGAAAGAATACGAGAGGCGTAAGAAAGAAGAGGAAGAACTTGAAAAGTAATTTACTTTTTAGCAGGTGCAGGATCAACCCGATAACTCTTCAGTCCTAAACCTTGGGCTAATCCTTTAGCTATGTCTTCAGATTGGAAACCGCCTACGCTTACCATATATCCTTTGCCCGTCTTTATTACCTCAGCTTGTCTTCCTGTTAGCTGTGTAAGTTTTTTAGCCAAAGCGTCCGCTTGCCTTTTGTTCACTGCAAAAGCATTTAAAGAGTATTCACCTTTAAGCTTTTCTTCTGCATTTTCTATTCGCTGTTTTAGTTCAGGAGGAGGGTTCCCTACTGTTCCTGCTTGAGGTGTCTTTCCCTCTACCTTCTCCTTTAATCCCTCTGCATCTGGCAATCCGCTAACACTGTTTAAATATTTGAACACATCTTTCGGGGTTTTCTCAATCATATCATCAAGCCTTGCCAGTGCATTCATGGCTGCCTTAGCCTCTATCTCCTCTTTAGACAATCCACTATTTTGTAGTTTTTGTGCCTCCTCTTGCTTTAGCTGGTTAAACACCTTAGGTAGTAGGGCTGATCTGAATTCAGCAGAGTCGTTAGCCTGAAGGGATTTTTTATAGCTTTCAAGGTTTTCCTGAGTATACTGTAGTGCCTTAGATATAGTTTGCCCAACCTCCTCAAAACTTCCAGTTCTCAAAGCATAGGAAATCCCATCCCTAATGTTTCTCCCTAATGCATCAAGTTCGCTTTTACGTTGGGCGTCAGATGAAGCCTTTTCTTGGGATTTTTTATCGGTTTTAGACCTGTTAATGTCCGTGTACCTGGAGACTTCTTCACTATTATATGAGGTCTGACTATCAGCATAACTACTTCCCCTAGATATGCCGCCTTGCACAGGGCTACGTCCAGATACCCCTCTCGTGAGCGTGGGTTTACCTCCCTTTCCTCCTTTACCGGGCACATCGTAAGCCCCACTATAATTTCCATCAACCCCAATTCCCCGTTCTGCTCTCACTCCCTCCTGATGAGTAAACTCGTCTCTCTGTCCCGTTTTTGAGTCCTTTCTCACTCCTCGTTCTTTCCTAAGTGCTTCTTCAATCGTCTCAGCTATCCTGCTTAAAACTTCCCTTGCGTGCTCAGTTCTTGTTTGGCTCAATGCTTCCTTTACATTTTGATAGAATTTCTCCAGATCTTTTGACTTTCTTATTCCATCAGCCTGACTAATAAGTTTAGACAGCGTGTCAGAATCTTTTTTAACATTCGCCAACTCCTGAGCCCACGACTGAGACAAAGACTGCCCAAACATCGCAACTATACCATCAGATAGTTTACCCGTAGTAATTCCCTCTATTGAACCATCGCTATTTACCTTAGTTGTAATGGTTTTCCCGTTTCTGGTTATAGACAGAACACCAGTTCCTCCCTCACCTGGTCTGTATGAAATGCTTGTTCCATCTTTTCCTATAGCAGTAAAACCCAATACTCCTCCCCTCGTGTCTGCCTCAAAGTTAACCATTTGTGCATCCCTACCTAAAGCAAGACTTGTAAACTGATAAGCCATATACCCAGCACTGTCCCCATTTAAACGTGATTGCAAGGCCACTCCACCCACATCTCCCACCTTACTCCCAGACACCTGCATGTAGCTCCCCTTTTTTGTAATATTCCCCACATTCTCCTGAAGCCCAGTGGTTGTAAAGAAACCCGTTGTCCACCCACTAAAACTCCCCAAACTTGTATTTCCCGCTGACACATTCCTGTAATTTACCTGCCCTGCATTGAAGCTTCCTCTCGCCACATCACCCGCCGATGCTTGGGCTGTGCCCTGAACAACCCCTCCAAGCCCTGTGGCAAAGCTATGAAAGGCATACCCTCCCAAGCTTGCTATCATAAAACTCACAGTAGGCACAAGCCAATACAGAGAACCTCCAAGTGATATATGGTCTACAAGCAATGCGGATATTACGGGTGCATTCAACACATTATAATCCCATCCATTCTGCTGGGCAAAGTTGTAAAAGTTCCCTAAAAGCTTAGAGTAGAAAAAGCCATTCACCACCGCCTCCGCAAACCTCCAGACTATCATCCACAAGCCAAAAGTAAAAGCAAGCATTACCGCCCCTTGCATTAAAGGTGTAAGCATAAAAATCACAAGCACAGGAGTAAGAGATGCAAACAAAACATGCAATATTCCGTTTATCAAGGGTAAATACCTGTTTGCAGTTGCCTTCTCAATTTGCCCTTTTGTGAATAGCCCCTGTTCTGTTAGCCCCACACCCTGAGACGCCGCCCAAGAACTGTAAGTCTCCTTAAATTGGTTCATTAGAACCGACTGCATTAAAAACCCAGTTCCCGTCTGACTTACCCGCATAACATTGGATGGAACTGTATTCAAAAGGTCCGCTAAAACTGTTTGCCCTACCGCCGCAGAAAGGGCATTAAGCCCTTGAGTGTTCACCCACTGGGAAAGGGCACTCCTCAAATAAGCCCCCGCATCCACACAACTCATAGAACACCCACCACCACAAGGAGCACTGCAAGGATAAGTGCATTGACCCTGCCCGTAAAGAACAGTAAACCTTGCTGGATGTAAATTGCTAAAAATCAAACCATACAGATAGTTTGAAGTCTCAAGCTGATGGGCATCTAAGCTTCCATCCAAAATGTTCGTATACACACAGTCCTGAAAAAAATTGGTAAGATTGAGGTAAAGATACGGGTCTACTACCCTCATGTCCGATGCCTGCGCCATAATCTGGCTACAGGCAAATATACCCATATTCTGAGACCCACAACGGTCCACCCCTATCCCAAAAGCACTATCCACCTGCCTTGCTATAGCATCCTCTACCTGAGTCATAAAAGAAAGAACATACGCCACAGGATAGGGAACACGCTGAACAGCATAAGTCCGGTTCAATGCCTTGTCGTGAACCTGCACGTTGGCAGTCATGCCAAAAAATACCGAGACCACCCCAATAAACACTACATAAAACTTTACAATCCTCAGCGGGTCCGCCGCAGCACGGGCGGAAAAATACGCAAGAAGGGTTGCAATAAATCCAAACAGCGCCGCCACCTTAGCAATACCATAAAAACTCCCATCGTTCCCAAACAACATGGCAACGCCCTGTAGGACATTTACCATGCTATCTCCATAACCCCACGAATAAACAGTAAACGCCATCACCTATTCCCCACAGGACCTAAACCTATAAGCCTTGAAAATACCATGTTCCCATATATGGGAGACTTCGCCATCTGTGCCAACATATCATTGTATATCTGATTGGCTACCTGATAGCTTTGAACCTTCTGCCTTAACTGTTCCATCGTATACCTACGATACCTTGCTAACTCCTTCTGGGCTTCGCTTACGTTTTTCAAAAGATCTTGAGCCGCCTCCCAAGCGGGTGTAGGCTGACCGTTATCGTTCTGTGTTGAGCCCGCTTGATAAACGGCAACCCATTCTGCTACTTTTTGATTGAGTTTCTGAAGTAGCCCAATAGCGGCCTCCTCTGCTATATAGTAAGCAAGGTCTTCCTTTATGCCATCCAAAAAGCCAGTATACACGGACCCGTAGTTGATTAGCTTAAAAACACCCACTGGCATTGCCGAAAGCAACGCCTTGTCCTCCACACTCAAAGGATACCTGCTTTGAACAGCATTAAAAACCCGATCCGACAGCCTACGTGCCTCCGCACAAATAGTGGTGTTTATACGGACACTATAGTGTTTAAACTCTATATTCCCTTGATAGCCTATAGAGACAAAAGGAAATTCCCCGTAGGTATACCCATCTTCACAATTAATGTTTGTAATCCGTCCATTATCACTGGTCCCCGTTATCCCTGCAAGGGTCTGAATAAACTTTTGCGGGTCTCCTATTCCTGCATAAGATGCGGGCTCCTGCGGCACGCCCGAGAAGGCATCCCTTATAGAACTCCGCCCAGGGAAACACACATCCCCCAAATAGCCACGCACCACAGCAGCTAAAGAACGATTGTCCAAACCCAAAAAGTTCGCCACTGAAGTTTCTCCTACCGCCGCATCCACAATACACCCTCCCCTTAACATAAGCGCCGCCCCACACTTCCCGTTTGGACAAAGCCTGGATATTTGTTGATTAAGGACACCAAGATAATTGCCCACAGACGCTACCGCACTATCAAACTTTGCTACCCAAGAATCTGTACCCCCTCCAAGGATGTTGTTATGAACCCACTCTCCCACTCTTTGACCAAACACGCCTGCCATCTGAACCGCACCACACTTGCTTATCTGCATCTGGTTCAATTGATTAGCCAAGTTCATAAGCTGCTGGAGAACCTGTGCACACTGAGGACATAAGGCACTTAAAGCCAGCTGCGCCGCAAACATCACCCCCGCAGGTCCCATCAATGCCTCAAAAAGCTTGCCAAACTGGTCAAAATTCAAAAGCCCTAAAGACCCAAGATTAACATCAATCCCACCACACCCCATCTTCAACGACGGCGGCACCGCATTAAACAACGCATAATTCTGATCCACCCACCTTATCCTTATCCCACCCCCACTAAAAGTGGTCATCTCCTTACCTTTTATGCTAACAGGCTTGTCATACTCTATTATCGCACTATCCAAAAAATTACGACCAAAACTTTGCTGGACAATCAAACATACCAAAGCAAAAACAGAAAGAAATAAACCCACCGCCCTCATTCCATTAACTCCTTCACCCAATACTCAGGCAAAAGCCCCCTCTTGCCCCACAGCCCCTTAGAGTAAAGCCAAGCAAATAAAAACCCGGGCTGTTTGTTATACTTCAGCTTCATGTATTGTCTGGATAAAACCACACCCGCTAAAGCACCCAAAAAAGCATGATTAGTCCATATCCCCACTATCACCCCACCCAAAAAGATTAAAAACTCATCAAGTTCCCACCACAATATCTGCGGAAGGGCGTTTATATACTTGGGAACATAATACCTCTGCATGGCTTTACTCTAAAAATGCCACGTTAGAAAGTTAGCGAAAACCTTGCGTCCACTATGTCGGGGATCATGCCCACACCAAGCCCAACAAATATCAGAAAAATGCCAGGGATAATAGCGCCCTCCCTGAAAAACATAAGACTGGAGCCTATGAAAGCCATAGCTATCAACTTACCCCAAATACCCCTTAAAGCGTTGGAAATCTCAGTATACCAACTCGATAACTCCGTACCACCCGATCCAGCAAAAGCCAAATCAGGGCTTAGGACAAATAGCCCAACCAAAAGCACCGCTAAAGCTAATACTACAGCAGTCGGAGAAACTAACGGTCTCAGCATAGCTTCACCTCCTAAAAAGTTTAGGGTGCTTATTTTATTCAAAGGGCTTACTCATGTCAAGCCTAAAAATACAAACCCATTGACACAGAAGAGTTTTAAGGCTAAAATCTAACCCTGATGTTTGTTAGCTTACAGTTTAAGCTTGAACTAAAAAAGGAAGACAAAGAAAAACTCATAGAGCTTATGCGTAAGCAATCCTCTGCCATTCGTGTAGCATACAATATGCTAAAGGAGTTGGAAAAAGAGAAAACAAGAAACCCACACGCCCAAATATATCACGGACTAAGACAGCTATTCCCTGAATTACCAACAAAATATATTGATTCAGCCATATACAAAGCTAAGCAATATCCCACAGATAAACCAGTAGTGTTTGGAGGCAAAAGACTTTTTGAAAAACTTTGCAAAAATCACCTTACAGGTAAAGCAAGGGAAGGACTTAAAAAGCAATGGAAAGAACAAAGGCAGGGAACACTTGTAAGCATTGGGTCAAAAGCAGAGAAAGGAAACAGGCTAACGAGATTTGAAGACCTAAACGGACAGCTTTGCCTTAGGATTACAACAGGAAACAGAGATTTTATCTATGCCAAAGTGTTAAGAGAACCCAGCAACAACAAAGATAAGTGGATAACTTTTATGGCTATGCTTTTGGAAAGCTGGCAGACCCAAAGCTATTTCCCTTATACAGTGGAGTTAAAGCTAAGAGATGGAGAAGTTTATGGAAGTGTATCCTTTGAAATCCCAACGCCTAAAGTAAAATACACCAAAAACAACGGAGTAATAGCCATAGACACGAACGCATCACCCATACACTTAGCCATAGTAGAGGTATCAAAAACTGGAGAACTACTAAGCTATCAAACCATCAGCCTACACCACCTTTTAGGACTTTCTCAAAACAGCAAAGACCAACAAGAGTGGATATTAGCCCATCAGCTACTAGATTTAGCCATTCAGAAAAACAAAGCCATAGACATAGAGAACCTAAAGAAACTCAAAAAAGGAATGCGTGGAGATGGGAAAGCTAAGCTAAGAAAAAGACTTCACCATTGGAACGTCAAAAAGTTCTTGCAAAAGCTAAAAAGGGTAGCAATGTTAAAGGGAGTGGAAGTAGTAGAGATAAATCCTGCCTACACATCAGTTATAGGTATGCTAAAGTATGCACCGCAGTTGAAAATAGACAAGGACATAGCTGGTGCTTATGTGATAGGGAGAAGGGCACTGGGATTTAGGGAGGACACGCCTGAGAATTATGAAAAGCTTTTGAAGGACAGAACATATCTGGAGTTTGCACTGAAAAGGTATGAAGAGAGAGAAAAGGAACTTAGAGAACTTTTAGAGAAGGAAAGCAACGAATACAAGGGAAATGCATTAGAAAGCGAACTAAGGAGTGTAGAGAAAGCAAAGAAGCTATTAACCAATCTCATACAAAGCCTTCAGAGTGAGCCAAGTTCCTGTGAGGGAGCCAATGGAAGGAATCCCGAACAGGGAAGAGGTAGTAAAGCCTCCTTTGTAGCTTGGCAAGTTCTGAAGGTAGCCCTCCTCTTCCCTATCCTTGGAAGGGTCTTGCCAAGGGGCCTTTCTCCTCTGAAGCCAGTGTTGGTGGAAGGGGCGTGGGATAGGGTGAGGTGTTCTAACGGGTTAGTTCCCTTAGAGGCTGGGGGGACGGTCCCAACAAGGGATTTTTAGAACAGTCTCAGCGAGTTAACTAAGTGTTGCTGAAAAAGAAAAACCTTAGTTAACCTTTTTTAGGTAAAATAATTCCTATGAAGAGGTTAAGTTTGGCACTTATAGCGGCGTCGGTGGTTTTTGCTAAAGATGAGGTTCCTCCGAGGGGAATGCAGGTGGTGGAGTTTTCGCATGGGTGGAATGTGGCATATGTTTCTATGGGGGATGTGAACCGTATAGTGTGTGAGAAGGGGGAGATTGCCACGGTGGTGTATTCTCAGGAGAAGGAGATGCAGGTAAAGACAGAAGGTCGGAATGTTTTTGTTAAGCTTGTTCCGAAGGAGGAGGACAATGGCAAAAAGGTGATATTGGATTATCCCAGAGAACTTTATGTAGAGTGTGGGGGAGAGGTCTTCCAATTACTTCTTTATCCCAAAAGCATACCAGCGGCCACGATTTACCTGAAGCTTCCTTTCAAACAGGGCACCGCCAAAGCAAAGGCTTTTGAGAAAACCTCTCCGCTTGAAGAAACAATAGGGAGACTTATCAAGTCCGCATACTTGGAAGAAATTCCAGATGGGTATGATGTGGAGATGGTGAATAAGCCAGCGGGAAGCTTTCAGGAACTGGATTTGGTTCTCTACAGAAGATACACGGGAGACAGGTTTGTGGTAGAAGAATACCTGATTACCGCAAGGCTAAACCTTGAACTCTCAGAGGCAAGCTTTTTACCCTACCTCAAAAACCCAGTAGCTGTAAGCATTGTAAAACCCATCCTCAAAGAGGGGGAAACCACGAGAATGTTTGTGGTGTCAATTAACTCAGGAGATTGAGAAACCTCTGATCATCAAGCATGTCCGCAAAGACAGAAAGCCTCTTGAGACTATCCTCAGAAAGCTTGTAGACCTTCACCCTCTTGCCATCCACCAACAAAGCCAACTCATCTCCCACCAACTCTCCAAAGAGTTCCTTCCCTCTCACCTCACCCTCTTGGACTGTTCCCAACGGAACACGAACACCAAGCTTGACCAAAGGAATAACAACAGAGAGAGGAATAACCAAAATCCCCTCCCTGTCCAGCAGCCCAAGCCCTGTAAAGTCTTCAGTGTGTAAGAATATCACCCTCTGCATCTATCTCCCCCATATCCAAAGAATTAGCGTAATTATCCAAGCAAGTAAAAAGATGGCTATAACGAGATATATCATGTAGCCAGCCATGACTCACCTCAAAAACAGATACAGGTCCGCCACATCCTGATGGGAAAGGGCTATAGGAGGCCTCATAATGGGAATTATCAAAAATTTGTCCGTCTCTTGATCTACCTTAAACAGCATCCTCTCATGTATGGAAAAAGGCCTTATATCTGTCCTGCCCTGTAAATAACTTGACAACATCTCAAGAAGCTTCTCCCTCGCCTGCACAGTTATCACCCCCATCGATGTCTCCACATCATACACTATGTGGTCTTCCGTCCAGCGGTAGAACCTCGCAACTTTACCCTCATCCACGAAATGCACCTCCATCTGGGAATAGGTCTTTATGTATCTCAGAAAAGAATAAAGTTCCTGCATGTTAAAACCTATCCTGCCACGCTTTATTTCCTTGCCCCTTGTTTTACCCTCCGCTACCAAATAAAGTAGCGCCTTGTCTTGCGTTTCAGGAACCCTCCAGAAAAATTTGGGTTCCCTGCTCGCATCATCATACCACATAAGAGAAAACTCGTTTATCTCTCCATCCACCAGCAAAGATAAATACCTACAAAGTTCCCACATGACCGCTGGATGCACCCACAAGCCGCCATTGTAGGGAAGGACTTTAGCCTTTGGCTTTGCCTTCTGTCCATCCTCAGAGGTCTCCATGTCCTCTGGCAGGTAAAAGGGCGTCGTGGTGGCAATGGTTATCCTCTGCCTCCAATACCTCGGGGCAGATACTGGCAGCAAATAAAACTGCTGGGTCTCTTGGGGATACTGTTCAAACTCTAAAGCGATCTTGCCGTGCCTTAGGACTAAAGGCTTGGCTGAAAACTTCTCTGGCATAGACACTGCTTTCTGCATGTCAACCTCCTTCTATGTAGTATTTGATTTCCAAAATATCTTGACGGGAAAGATACACCGCTTCCCTCTTTTTCCCGTCAGAAAGCCTAAGCCCCCAACGGTCTTTACCCTTGAAAAATACCAAATACCCGCCATTGTCCCCCTGCACGCTAACATTGTGCTTGAGGGTTCCATAAAACTGCATGTCAAGCGCCGCCCTCACCTTGAAAAGATTTTCCCCCCTCACCAATACCTTCATCCGATGGGGGAGTAGCTGAAACTCCAACCCCTTGGGCGTCTTCTGAATTAACAGCTTCTTCTCCTTCAGGTTGATCTCCACGCTCAATCACCTCCAAATCTTCCTCCTTAAACATCTGCGGGACATCAAGATTTATTTTAGTTAAGCCAAAACAATAAACCGCATTAAAAAGCGTCCCCTTCACCTTCACATCAAACAGCCCAAGCCCATCTGCCTTCTTCCCCTTATACTCCCAAACCAGAGGGACAGACCTGTCCGCTACCAGACTATATGCAACAATATGAACTCCCACCGCCGTCGGTTCTGGATCCAAAGGCAAAGTCGGATCATCCCTAAGAAGCTTCAAGGTAAGCTTCCTGTTAAAAGCATGGGCTAAAACAAACACAAACCCACCCACCCTCCAACCATCCTTTTTGGGTCTCATATACTCAAGTTCCGCCAACACATCCTTTATATACTTCCCCACATTGTAAAACCCATGCTTTAGTTCCTCCTTAACTGCCTTCCTATCCGCCTCCGCAATAACAGGCCAAACCTCCTGAGGAAGATTGATCTCCAACCGCTTGGTAATCTCTCTAATGGTCACCATGTTCACTACCTTCTGATTTACCTCCAGAGATACCCACCTCTCCACAGACTTCTTCTCCTCAGGTTTTACCACAATGGGGGAAGGGGCTGACACCCCCTGAACCTTCTCCTTCCTGTATAGTCTTATCTTCCCAACATCATGCAAAAGCGCCGCCAAAACCAAAACCTTCTTATCTAAAGGAGAACCAAGCTGAAGGGCTATCCTTGCTACCCTCAAAGAGTGGTCTAAAAGCCCTCCCTCTCTGGGATTGTGATGGGTAATGGAGGCTGGAACGGGATTAGCAAGATGCAAAAGAATTAGCCTTATTGCCTGCAAGTCCTTTATCGGCGCAAGCCAAAAAGCCTTCAACCACATAAGATAGGGCAAAAACCTTGAAGAGTTCTTAACAATAAATAGCACTCCTAAAATAAACGGCACCAAAGCCCAGAAAAATCCCACCTTGTAAAGAAATCCATAAACCGCACCAAAGGTAAGAACATACTTGCTCGCCCACGATAAAACCAAAACCTTAAAACTTCCACCCTTCACAACAAAAGCCAACGGGTCTTTCACTCCCAAAGCTTGGGCTGTGCTGATGGTATTCTCAAGATATTCCATCGCCAAAACATAATACCTCTGCCCCTCTGGTAGAAAGGTATTTAAAGTCTTAATAACCGCAATATACTGACTTAGCTTGTTCGCACTGGGAAGGGCAGACATGTAAAAATCCAAAAACACAAAGAAGAAAAGCACGGCAAAAAAAGCTACTACTGGGTGGTCTTTAGAATACCTCGTTTGCTTGGACATAGGATTATTTTAGCTTTCCACAATAGGACTTGATGTCTCTTTCAATCAAAGGCCTTTGCCAACCAAAGTAAGTTCTCTTCACCTGCCCATCTACCAAAAGCCACAAAGTGGGCGTTCCAATGGAAAACCTCTCTTTTGCTACCTCCTTAGAAACACTCCTCACCTCCACCCCCATAAAAGGAAGTTCATTTAACGCCTTCTGACACTCCGTGCAATGAGAAGAAGAATAAATCTCTATCACACACAAACTCAATAGGGCGAATACTTTTTCGCTAAGGCGCATACATCCTCCTCCTTGCTTTTCTCACACAATTCCTTAAAATGCCAACCCAAAGACCAATCTCCACAGGATACCCACTCTTTGCCTCGGGTTTTCAAATTGTCCAACCGCCCAGGAGAAAGTTCCACATCCACCAGCTGATCCCCCTTAACCATCACCAAACAGGGCACCTCCTTCACTCCAAACCGCCTAAAAATAAACGGGTCTATCCAAAGCCCTATATTCCTTTCCCTCTCTCCATCCTTCAAAATATCCTGCAAAAACTCCAATGTAGGCTTAATGTATGTGCATCCTCCCACACACCCACGCAAAACAAAAACTACCTTGTCCTCAAGCTTTGCATTCTCCACAAAATCCGCATAATTCCTCCACACACCCTTTGGCACAGACGAAGACATCAGCAAATAAAAGGCAGTCCCACTACTAAGCCCTACATTAGCAAAGCCCTCATTCCCTCCCTTAAACTTTACCTGCCCTTCCTGAACCTCAAACATGCCCTTAGAATTCTTTGCATTCTCCTGAAGCCTTTTTGTGTCCTCCTCCAGCTTCTTCTTCTTATCCTCAGACAGACCTGGTGGCTTATAATCCCTAAACTTCCCAAGAAACTCCTCATACTTTTTCTGCAACTCCTCCCAAGATACCGCCCACGACAAAGATGCCATTAGCAATATCACTGCCCACATCCCAAAAACCTTCTCAAATCCCTACCTAAAAGCACCCCCTCCACCTTGCTATACCTCCCATTCTCCACCAAAAACATCGTAGGCACAAAACTCACTCCCCACCTCACAGACATAGCCCTGTCCCTGTTTATATCAATAGGATAGACCCTATGCTGTGAAACACAGTCCCTGTTCCTTACAAGTTCCTCCGCCTGAAGCTTGCAATAGCTGCAGCTATCGTCATAAAAAAACAACAGATCTCCCGCAAAACCAATCGACGCACCCAACAAAACCCCTATCACTCCTTTGGCCATATCTCCACCTTCCTGCAAGGTTCTAACTCCTTTATCAACCCCCTGCTTACCCTACGACCCTTATACAAATCACACTCCTCTTCCCCCTTCCAAGATAACTCCACATTCTCTATACCCAAAGACTTCAAATACTCCCTTACTTCCTCCGCCCGCTTGCGTGATAGATTAAGGTTATACCGCTTAGACCCTATCCAGTCCGCATGCCCAACTACCAAATACCAGCCCATTTTGCCAAGCGTCCCATCTTCAAAAGCCCTCCCAATCTTCTCCTCTTGGTCCTGCCTAAGCTTATACCCGTCAAAATCAAAATACACATAAAGCGGTGCAGATTTTTTCTCCTCCTCCTTTACTGGCTTTCCCTCTGTCTTTTCTACCACTTCCCCCCTCCTTTCTACCACCTCCTCCTCTACAGGTGTAAGAGAAATTAGCCTCCCCTCCTTTAGCACGTGCTTGATATTCTCATATACATAAACTACCGCAGGCTGTCTTTCCTTCTCCACAATCACATACCAGTAATCAATCACTTCATCTCCTCCTCCAATAGCCTCGGATTTCCTCCCACCACCATCCTCCCATCAGAAAAGATAAATGTAGGCGTGGCATTCACTAAACCACTTAAAACCTCTAAAGCCTCCTCAACCTTAGATGTTCCCTCAGAACAGACACTCTTCCCATAAGCATCAGCTAAATAATCCTCATAAGTTCTTTTCTCACAAACAAAGCTTATGGCCTTCTCCCTTGCTTTGGGATGCATAGGAAGAGGAAACCATAGCAAATAAACCTTGTATCCATTCTTATCAGCAAGTTCTTTTACCTTCCCCTTTATCCCATTGCAATAGGGACAATCTGGGTCAGACACAAAAAATACCTCCTTCTGCCCTCTGCCATACACCGTCGCCGCTAAAGCCCGAAGGTCAGATAGCTTCTCCTTGATTGCCTTAGCCTGAACCTCCATCACCCTCTCATTTGATACACTCATGCCCATTGAAATCATGTTCCCTACTATCACATAATCCTTCGCCCCATAAACGGTAAAATACCCACCTCTATCCCTCAACACCATCTCACATAGCGAATACACCTCACGCTTCTCCACCACCTTCACAGTCTCGGGCAAAAAAGGAAGATGCTTGCTTAAATCCACCTCATCACACACACCAGCAAAGGCAAAACTACCCACTAAACTCCCAATAGCTAACCACTTCCTCATGGGATTAATTATAACAAGGTGCAGGGTTAACTATGTCTTGGTTTGTTGGCAACGACTTAGTTAATTCATTTTTCTACTCAGTAGAACACTTTTCGCTAAAGAGGGTTAACTAAGTCTTCCGTTTTTGTCAAAAAGTTAGTTAACCCTGAAAACTAAAATAAACCTCATGGTGGACTTTGAGTATCCTTTTGATGAGTTGGCGGAGAGGGCCGTGTTGGGTGCTATGATAAAGGACCCTGAAAGCATACCTACTGTGCTTGAACACCTTCGGGAGGAGGACTTTTACCTTGAGATCCACAGGCTACTGTTTTCTGTGCTTTACAAGGTGTGGGAGGATAAAGGGAAGGACTGGGATGATATTGTGCTAAAGAACTACTTGGAGAGGATGCAGCTGTTGGACAAGATTAGCATGGGATTGGTCTATACCTTAGCCCAAGAGGCGGCGGAGGGACCACTGCTTTTGGAAGCAATAAGGAGTGTGAAAGAGAAGGCGGGGATAAGGAAGCTAATGGATTTGTCTCTTGAGGTTTTGAGGAGTAGCAGAGAAACTCCAGACTTTAACCTTTTAGTGGAGAAGACAGCACAAAAGCTTTATGAAATATCTCAGAAGCATCAACCCAGTGTGTATTACCATGTAAAAGAGGTAGCAAGTGAGGTTTTGGAGTTTATAGAGAAGAGGAAGAATGCGGAGAGGCTAATAACTGGGTTCCCAACGGGATTTTTAGACCTTGACAAGCTAACTACAGGTTTTCATCCCTCAGACCTTGTGGTGGTAGCTGCAAGACCTGGGATGGGTAAAAGTAGTTTTATGCTGTCTATGGTTTTGCATCTCGTTTTTGAGGAGAAGGTTCCTGTGGCGGTATTTTCTTTGGAGATGAGTAGGCAACAGCTTGTAATGAGGATGTTTGCTATGCAATCGGGTGTTCCTCTTCAGAATATAAGGCAGGGATTTATTCAGGAAAAGGACTGGGAAAGGCTTGTAAGGGCGGGCTTGGAGATTTCCTCAAGGGATATTTACATAGAAGACAGTCCAGGGCTATCCACCACTGAACTGAGGATAAAAAGCAGGAAGCTAAAGCAAGAGAAGGGCGTGGGAATAATCTTTGTGGATTACCTTCAGCTACTTAGAACTCCCTACAGAGGGCTATCCCGTCAAGAGGAGGTGGCGGAAATATCAAGAAGCCTAAAAGCCCTTGCAAAGGAACTTGAGGTTCCTGTGGTAGCCATTGCACAGCTTTCCCGTCAAGTGGAACAAAGAAGCGATAAACGGCCGCAGATGGCGGACCTGCGGGAAAGCGGACAGATTGAACAGGATGCAGACCTAATTATCTTCATCCACAGACCTGAGGT